>Ga0136653_10000171_pt1 | contig 32610 bp, 32 predicted proteins | sample LakKivw275mmetaG_FD_94866 | JGI IMG/M metagenome (GOLD analysis project Ga0136653, IMG submission 94866) | Anoxic lake water microbial communities from Lake Kivu, Rwanda to study Microbial Dark Matter (Phase II) - Lake Kivu water 275m metaG... | ecosystem: Environmental > Aquatic > Freshwater >...
GGAACCATAGGTGGCCATATGGCCATGTTTGACAAGACCTTTCCGACGCTCGACTGTGCGGCATGCATCCTGACCCCCAAGATGGTTGAGGTAGGACAGCACCCCCTGATAGAGATAATAACCTGTTCTGAGGTCACTTCGGTGGAAGGTTCGCCAGGTAATTATAAAGTCGGGATCCATTGCAGGGCCAGGTATGTTGACATAAAAAAATGCATCGGCTGCGGAACCTGTGCGGAAAAGTGTCCCTCATTGGCGCCAAGTGAATTTGACCAGGGCACGACGATGCGGAAGTCAATCTACATACCGTTTCCTCAAGCCGTTCCGAACAAGTACCTGATCGATCCCGGATCCTGCCGGTTTATCCAGGAAAGCAAATGCGGGGTATGTGCCAAGGTCTGCCCCGTTCCGGATTGCATCAACCTTTACGAGATGGACAAGGAGAGAGAGATCGAGGTAGGGAATATCATAGTAGCGACCGGGTTTAAAGTTTTCGATGCCACGAGGATCGAACGGTTCGGATACGGAAAATTCCCGGCGGTGCTGACTTCCCTCGAGTTCGAAAGGATCATCAATGCGGCAGGCCCGACGGGTGGAGAGATCACTTTCAGGACGACAGACAAGAAAGGTAACAAGGTTTTCCTGAAAGACACTCCGGCGCCGAAATCGATCGGTATCATTCATTGCATCGGCAGCCGCGATGAGAACTACAATGCCTATTGTTCAAAGGTTTGTTGCATGTACTCGTTGAAACTGGCCCACCTGGTAAAGGAAAAGATCCATAATGCCGCAGTCTATGAGTACTTTATTGACATGCGTTCATTTGGCAAGGGCTATGAAGAATTCTATAACCGGATCCTGGACGAAGGTATTCACATGATCCGGGGAAAAACGGCGAAGGTCGAGGAGAAAGACGGACATCTCCGTTTAAGGACGGAAGACATTATCAACGGCCGGATCCTCGAACAGGACCTTGATATGGTCATCCTGGCGGTCGGGCTGGAACCTGCATCCGGCCAGACGGCTTTCGCCAAAACTCTCGGGATAGAGACGGATGAATATGGCTGGTTCCGGTCAGCCGATCCGCTGATCGATGTCGTGTCGACTAACCTGCCGGGCATCTGGGTAGCAGGTACCTGCCAGGGTCCGAAAGACATCCCGGACACCGTCGCACAGGCTTCAGCGGCCGCTGCTGGCGTGATCCAGAGTGTCATGAGCGGGCAACTGATTTATAGTGAAGAATTTCCATTGACTTACAAGATTAAATAAACTGTATCATGCCGGAAAGGATAAATCCTGATTTCAGGTCGGAACTCAGGCATTACGGACTGGGTCCATGGAACGAATGTTATCATTGCGGGGGTTGCACGGCAACCTGCCCACTCGCCGAGGACAACAGCCTCTTCCCACGCCGGGGTATCCGGCTCGCACAGATGGGACTGGAGAAATCGCTGGTTGCCAGTGTTGATCCCTGGCTCTGCTATTATTGCGGAGACTGCTCCAAAACCTGCCCGCGCGGAGCCAATCCGGGAGAATTGATGATGATTTTGCGCAGGTACCTGACTTCCCGGTACGACTGGACCGGTGTTTCACGGCTGTTTTACCGAAAGAAATTATTGGAGATCCTGGCAATTCTGGTCATGGCTGCCGGTGTGATTATCTCTTTCCTGGTGCTCCTCTCGCCAGCTCCCGGACTGACGACCAATCCCGAGGCCTTTATCAATCAGCAGGGCGGCGTGATGATCAACAGCCTGTCAGGGACAGCCGTTGGGCATGAGTTTGTCAAAATGATCGAATATGGTGATCTCGCGATGGCCGCCATTGTCGCTTTTCTGCTGATCAGCAACATCCTTCACATGTTTTACCGGGTCATCCTGTCAGACAGGACCCTGCATATTCCGATCTTTGCCTATGCCACGGAACTTTGGCAACTGATCTTCAATTTTGCCACGCAGGCCCGGTTCTCAAAATGCGAAAGCAAAACCTACTGGATCGGCCACTTGTGGCTGATGACCGGTTACACGATCATGTTTATCGTCATCGTCGGTTTCCTTTCGAAGTTTCAGATTGAGGAGATCGTGCCCTGGTACAACTGGCAGCGGATCCTTGGGTACTATGCCACCGTCGGACTATTGCTTTTCATCACGTATACCATTGTCGGACGGATCCGGAAAAAGGAAGCCAAGATGCAGTTCTCCCATCCGTCGGACTGGATGTTTTTGATTTTGTTGTTATTGACGACCATCACCGGCATCCTGGTACATTTTTTCAGGATCACCGGCTTGCCCGCAGCGACCTATTATACTTATGCATTACATCTGGCGGTCCTGGTACCCATGATCGTGATTGAAGTCCCGTTCTCCAAATGGTCTCATCTGGCTTACAGGCCATTTGCCATTTATTTTGACCGGCTCAGGAAAGCGGGATTGAAAAAGCAACCGGAACCCGGCATTGTCAGCATCATTTCATAATTGACACCATGGAAGAAATCAGAATAGGAGTTTATGTCTGCTGGTGCGGAACCAACATCGCAAAGAATGTCGATGTCGAAAGGGTCACAGCCGAAGTGCAAAACGTTCCCGGTGTCGTGATCGCGAAAAATTACAAGTACATGTGCTCCGATCCCGGCCAGGATCTGATCGTGAATGACATTGGGGAGCACAAGTTGAACCGGATCGTCGTAGCCGCCTGTTCACCGCGGATTCACGAACCGACCTTCAGGAAAGCCCTGGAGAAAGCCGGTTTGAATGCCTACCTGTTTCAGATGGCGAATATCCGTGAACAGGTTTCCTGGGTCCATGATGATCGTGAGCAAGCCACTCAGAAGGCCCTGGCACTGGTCATGGGAGCCGTCAAACGGGTCAAATGGCAGGAGGCACTTAGTAAAAAGGTTGTCAAGATCCACCCTGCCACGCTGGTGATAGGCGGAGGCATAGCCGGTTTGGCGGCAGCCCGTGAGATTGCCCGGGCCGACAAACCGGTTTTCCTGGTAGAAAGGGATAAACAGCTGGGCGGAATCATGGCCCGGATCGATCAAACCTTTCAAACCATGAATTCAGCGTCGAAGTTTATCAACCCGATGATCGAGGAATTAACGACTCATCCGGAGGTCCAGATTTTCCTGAATTCCGAAGTTCAGTCGATTTCAGGCTATGTGGGCAATTTCAAGGCCGTGATAAACCACAGGGAATCCCAATCCGAGGTGGAATTCGGCAACATCATTGTGGCAACCGGACTCAAGCCGTTCAAGCCCACTCCACTGGCCAACTACGGTTATGAAAGGCTGCCTGATGTCATAACGAGCCTGGAATTCGAGGAGATGCTCCGGAGCGGGCACATCCGCCTGAAGAACAGGAAGGAACCCAGGCATGTTGCGATCATCCACTGCGTCGGAAGCCGGTCATCGGATTATCTTCCTTATTGTTCACGCACCTGCTGCAGGACTGCGTTGAAGTTTGCCAACCAGATAAAGGATCAGCTGCCAGCGGCCAAAGTTTACGAGCTCTACACCGATATGAGGGCAATGGGTAACGGAGCCGAGGAACTTTACCTGAAGACGGCAAGCAGGGGAGTCCTGTTCCTGATGTACGATCCTTCTGCCCGGCTGCCCTTTATCCTGAAAAACGAAAACCGGAAAGAAAGCAGTCTCATCATAGAAACCAGGGAAATGCTGAGCGGAAAAATGATCGAAGTGCCAGCTGATCTGGTCGTCCTGATGACCGGAATGGAATCCCACGAATCTGCTAAAAAGCTGGGCCATGCTGCAGGGATAAGTGTCGACAGCAACGGGTTTTACATCGAGAAGCACCCCAAGCTGGATCCCGTCGCCACTACCACCGATGGTGTGTTTGTAGTAGGTAATTGCCAGGCTCCCAAGGAAATCAATGACTCAGTTTCACAAGCCAAAGCGGCAGCGGCAAGGGTGCTGGGGATGATCAATAACGGAACCGTCGAGGTTGAGGTCATCACTTCGCACGTCAACGAACTGATCTGTTGCGGATGCCAGACCTGTGTCAAGGTCTGCCCTTACGGAGCCATTGAATTCCAGAAGGAAAAACACGTATCATCCGTCAACGAGGTGATCTGTAAGGGATGCGGAACCTGCACCACATCCTGCCCGACAGGCGCAATTCAAAGCAGGCACTTTACCGAGGAGCAGATCCTGTCGCAAATTGAAGGTGTCATGGTTTAATCATTCAATTGAATAAGATGGAATTTGAACCGAAAATTGTGGCTTTTCTCTGCAACTGGTGCTCCTACACAGGAGCCGATCTTGCAGGTACGAGCCGGATGAAATATCCTCCGAACGTGAGGATCATCAGGATCATGTGTTCAGGCCGGATCTGCCCGACCTTTGTCTTCAAGGCTTTTCGTGAAGGGGCCGATGGGGTGATGCTGTGCGGTTGCCATCCCGGTGACTGCCATTATCATGAAGGCAATTACAAATGCCTTCGGAGGTTCAAATTGATCCAGAAGTACATCCGGCAAATGGGAATTGAAGAAGAACGCCTGAGATTGGCCTGGATCAGCGCCAGCGAAGGCAAGCAGTTTGCCGAACTGGTTGCGGAGATGACCGATGTCGTGCGTCGTCACGGACCCTCCCTGATCAAGAACCAGATTGAATTGTTCGTTTAAAATGCTGAACATGGAACAGGAATCAAAGCCCAAATTAAAACTGGCCGTTTACTGGGGAGCAGGATGCGGCGGATGTTGCGTGTCGGTGCTGGATGTCCACGAAAAACTGCTCGATATTACAGCCCTGGCTGACCTGGTATTCTGGCCGATAGCGCTGGATATCAAATATCAGGATGTGGAGAACATGCCCGACGGGTACATCGATTTAACCCTCTACAACGGAGCTGTCAGGAGCAGTGAAAACAAACACATGGCCGAACTGCTCCGAAGGAAGTCAAAGATACTGGTGGCCTATGGATCATGTGCCCATTTGGGGGGAATACCCGGCCTGATCAATCTGTCGACCCGCAAGGACCTTTTCCGGCGCGTCTATTTTGAGACGGAATCGACCGACAATCCTGATCAGGTAGTACCCCTGATGAGGTTTGAGGCAAAGGAAGGATGTCTCGAATTGCCCGAGTTGTACCATGATGTGAGGGCGCTGAACCAGGTCGTGGATGTCGATTACTATCTTCCGGGATGTCCTCCACAGACCGACAGGCTGGTGGAGGTTTTCATGGCTATCGCATTGAAACATGAGCTGCCGCCCAAAGGATCGGTTGTAGGCGCCTGGGAGAAAACCCAGTGTGAAGAGTGTCTCCGGGAAAAGACAGACAAAAAGATCATCCATGCCTTCAAACGGCCCTGGGAGATTGTGGATGATGGAAAAACGTGCTTCCTCGAACAGGGAGTGATCTGCATGGGACCGGCAACCCGCGGGGGTTGCGGATACCGTTGCATCATGGGGAACGCTCCGTGCCAGGGCTGTTACGGCCCGCCGGCTGATTCACCGGATCCCGGGGCCAGGATGATGTCTGCCATCGGTACCATGATAGATAGCAACGATGAAGCCGAAATAGAACAGATCATCGACAAGATCATTGATCCGGTTGGCACGTTTTACCGGTTCAGCCTGCCTCGTGCCATTATCAGAAAAAAAATATCAGCAATGGATACCATTAATTAGGATGATGCCATGAAAAGAATCACGATAGATCCGATTACGCGGCTGGAAGGTCACGGCAAGATTGAAATATTCCTCACCGAATCGGGGGATGTGGAAAATGTTTATTTCCAGGTTCCGGAGCTCAGGGGCTTTGAAAAGTTTTGTGAAGGCAGGCCGGTTGAGGAGCTTTCAATGATCGTGACGAAAATCTGCGGGGTTTGTCCCGGCTGCCATCACATGGCATCCGGCAAAGCCATTGACGGGGTTTTTGGCCTCACACCTCCGCCGACAGGGCGTAAGATCAGGGAACTTTTTTACATGGCCCATTTTATACACAGTCATATCGCTCATTTTTATGCCCTGGCTGCCCCTGATTTTGTTCTCGGCCCCAACGCCGATCCGGCAGAAAGGAATATTCTCGGGGTCATAGCAAAAGTGGGCAAGGAGGTCGGACTTGAAGTGATCAAGCAAAGAAGACTGGCGCAGGAAATCCAGGCTTCCCTCGGAGGACACCAGACTCACGTGGTTCTGAACATCCCGGGTGGCGTCAGAAAAGGTGTCACGGAAGAACAGCGGGATCAATTCCTAACGATCGGGAAAGGTTTCGTCGATTTTGCCAAATTCAGCCTTCAACTGTTCCGGGATGTGGTTCTCTCCAACAACGATTATGTCAACCTGATCCTCGAAGGTCCGTATAACCTGAAGATCCATTCCATGGGACTGGTTGACAAGAACAACCACGTCAACTTCTATGATGGAAAGGTCAGGGTGGTGGATACGGAAGGGAAAGAACTTTACAAGTACAAGCCGACTGAGTATCTGGATTATGTCAGTGAACGGGTGGAGCCCTGGAGCTACCTGAAATTTCCTTTTCTGAAAAAAATCGGCTGGAAAGGATTCGTTGAAGGCCAGGATTCAGGTGTGTACCATGCAACGCCGCTGTCCAGGTTAAACGTTGCCGATGGGATGGCAACCCCCCTGGCTAACGAGGCTTACCAGGAAATGTACAAGACTTTCGGAGGCAAGCCGGTTCATGCCACTCTCGCCATGCATTGGGCACGGTTGATCGAATTGCTTTATGCGGCAGAGCATTTCAACCAGCTGGTCAAGGATCCGGATATAACCGGCAAGGAACTCCGGGAGATGCCGAAGGAAATTGTAGGTGAAGGGATCGGCATCGTTGAGGCACAGCGGGGAACCCTCACCCATCATTACTGGACCGATTCACGGGGATTGGTCAAGAAGGTGAACATCATAGTGGGTACCACCAATAACCATGCAGCCATCTGCATGTCGCTGAAAAAGGCGGCACAGCACCTAATCCGGTCGGGTGTGTCGGTTGACCAGGGAATCCTGAACCAGATCGAGATGGCTTTTCGTGCCTATGACCCCTGTTTCTCCTGCGCTACCCACAGCCTCCCGGGACAGATGCCCCTCGTCGTGAATTTCAGGGACCCGGAGGGCAAAATCATGCGTTCCGTGAGGAGGGATTAACGATATAACATAACTCTTGTTGTGATATTGGTACTGGGAATCGGGAATGATATTTTGTCAGATGATGGCATCGGACCTGTACTGGTCAGGAACCTTTCCGAAGTGATCCAGGATCCGGACATCCGGTTTGAAACCGCTTCTGCAGGCGGGCTTGACCTGATGGAATTGTTGAGCGGATATGACAAGGTCATCCTCATAGATGCCATTAAAAGCCGCGACGGGATTCCCGGCACGGTTTACTTTCTCCGGCCCGGTAATTTCAGGGAAACGATGCATCTTACCAATCTCCATGATATCAGTTTCCTGACAGCTCTCTCGATGGCTGAACGGCTGGGACTTCCCATGCCTCAAGAAATAACCATCATTGCTGTCGAAATCTTGCAGGACCAGGTATTTTCCGATTCTTTTTCCGAACCGCTGCAAGAAAGATACCCGCAGTTACTCAAGCAAGTAAGCGAGTACCTTATTTCCGAATGGATATATAATGAATGAAAGAAACCGGTTGTCATGAAAGCTTTCACCGCCAGGGGAACCCTGAACATTCCCGTTCCTGAGAAGATCATCAGAAATCATCCTGAGCCCCATACAAAGCCCATTGTGATTGAAAAATGCTACTGCAGCCATGGACATGATCTCATCAACGACAATGTGATTGTCGATGGCCACAAGGGTATACTGTTAAAAGTCAAGTGCGGCCGGAAGACCGGACATATTGCCCTGAGCCCTGTATGCGGGAACAAGACCCGGATCGATCTTCGGATCCATTTAGAGGATGATGCCTTGATGGAATTGTATTGTCCGGCCTGCGGAGAAGCTTTGCCCGTTTACTCCCCGTGTGAATGCAGCGCGAGCCTGGTGGCTCTTTTTCTTGATCAGGAACTGAGTTTCTCAAATTGCATCGGGATATGCAACCGGGTAGGATGCAAACATTCCGTTTTCGTTCTGGAAAACCAGCTCCATACCTGTTCGGGATTTTCCCGGTGGTAATTCATACAAGCAAGTTCAGATTCCGGCGCTTACCGTTTCAACGGTCCGGTCCGTTTTTTTGATCAGTCCCTGCAAAACAGTTCCGGGCCCTACCTCGGCAAACCAGGCTGCTCCACCTGCAATCATGTTCTGAATCGTTTGGGTCCATCGTACCGGGCTGGTTAACTGTGCAATAAGGTTGTTGCGGATGGTTACGGGATCCGTAACAGGAAGCGCAGTGACATTCTGATAAACCGGGCAAACAGGTGTAATGATCGGGGCTTCAGCAATGGCTTTAGCCAGTTCGGCACGGGCGGGTTCCATCAGGGGTGAATGAAAAGCTCCTCCCACCTGCAGTTTGAGCGCACGTTTAGCGCCAAGTTCCTGGAGTTGTTGGATTGCCTTGTCAATCCCTTCAAATGAACCTGATATAACAATCTGGCCGGGACTATTGTAATTGGCAGGGACAACCACTTCAGGAATTTCCGCACATACCCTTTCAACGATCTCATGGTCCATTCCCAGGATGGCGGCCATGGTGGAAGGAGCCATTTCACACGCTTTCTGCATCGCCATGGCACGTCTTGACACCAATGTCAGTCCATCTTCAAAGCTAAGGGCTCCGGCGGCAGTCAGCGCGGAAAACTCTCCCAGACTGTGCCCGGCGACCATGTCCGGACTAAACCGGCCGCCCATCACCTTGGCCAGGATGACGGAATGCAGGAAAATGGCAGGCTGAGTGACGCGGGTCTGCCTCAAATCCTCCTCCGTCCCGGAAAACATGATATCAGCTATTGAAAAATCCAGGAGCCTGTCTGCTGTCCGGAACCATTCGCGGGCGAGATCCGAACGGTCAAACAGTTCTTTTCCCATACCGGAATATTGTGCTCCCTGTCCGGGAAAGACAAATGCCTTCTTCATAGTAATAAGAATTAGTGGTCTATTGATCGATACATGCGGAACCGGTCTGAATCTTAGTGCAGCCTGGCATTGATCAGGTGTATGAACTCCTCACGCGTGGCCGTGCGTAGGAAAGCTCCCGTAAAGTCGGATGTGGTAGTCACCGAGTTTTGTTTCTGGATGCCCCTCATCTGCATGCAGAGGTGCTGAGCTTCAATGACTACTGCGACTCCAAGCGGTTGAAGGGTATCCTGGATGCAGTCACGGATCTGGGTGGTGAGCCGCTCCTGAACCTGCAGCCTCCGGGCGTAGGCTTCCACAACCCTGGCGATCTTGCTCAGACCGGTCACATGCCCATTCGGAATATAAGCCACATGGGCTTTCCCGACAAAGGGCAGCAAGTGGTGCTCACAGAGACTGTATATTTCTATGTTCTTGACCAGGACCATCTGGCGGTAATCTTCATGAAAGGTGGCCGAGCGCAGCATTTCGACCGGATCCAGCCGGTATCCGTGTGTAAAGTACTGCATGGCCTTGGCTACGCGCATGGGTGTTTTCAGGAGACCTTCGCGCCCGGAATCTTCACCGATCAGATCAAGTATCTCCCTGTAATGAGCGGCTATTTCACGGGTCTTTTCATCATTGTAACGCTCGATACGCTCGTAGCCGTTGCCGTTCCCGTCATCGGTATATATTTCCATGGTTTTGGATTCTTTTTTGTCCTCAATTCCAGGGACAAAGAAAGTATAATTTTTGTTCAGAAGAGTTATCTTCGAACTGACAATCTGACCAGGCAAATGAGCGGCCTTATCGTGATACCCACATTGCTTGAGGCTTCATCCCTTATCCGGTCGGCAGGTTTTATCCCGGCCGGAGATGCCAACCTGTATGAACTTCCGGGATCTGGCTGGAAACTTTTCATTCCCGGTTTCGGGACAGTGCCCGTACTGTATAACATGACACGCCACCTGTCCCTCAACCGTTATGACAAAGTTGTCCATGCCGGGATCGCCGGAAGCTATTTTCTTCCGCTTCAACCCGGCGAGGCAGTCCAGGTCACGCGCGACACTTTTGCAGATATCGGAGTTGATTCGGGTGGGGTATTCCGGTGGGTCTTCCATGAGGGATTGTGGGCGCCTGACGAAAAACCGTTCAGGTCCGGATGGCTGGAAGTTCAGGAAGACCCTTCGCTGCATCTCGAATGTGTCAGCGGTATTACGGTAGATCTCATTACCGGCAGCCCTGCACGAAAAGTGCTTATGGAAAAGAAATTTAATCCGCAAACGGAAAGCATGGAAGGGGCCGCAGTCTTTTATGTCTGCAAAATGTTCGATTTACCGGTCATCCAGATCCGGGCCATTTCAAACTATACCGGGATCCGCGACCGGTACAACTGGAAGACGGAAGAAGCGATCGAGGCTTTTACCCAGGTAATAACCCGGATGCTATGAAAATCAGGATCGGATTCAGCACCTGCCCCAACGACACGTTTATCTTCGACGCCCTGATCAACGGGAAAATAGCGTCAGAGGGTCTTGAATTTGAACCCTATCTGAGTGATGTCGAGGACCTTAACCTGATGGCATTCCGGGGGGAGATGGATGTTTCCAAGCTTTCCTACCATGCCTGGCTGCATGTTTGGAAAGAGTATGTCATCCTCGACGCCGGGAGCGCCCTAGGGCACGGAAACGGACCGCTTCTGGTGGCCCGCGACAGGAGCCTGGATCCGCAGTACCTGAGCCTGAGAATTGCTATTCCGGGTGAATATACCACGGCTAACCTCCTGCTTAGACTGGCCTACCCGCATATCCTGGAGAAAAAGGTGTTTGTTTTTTCAGATATAGAGCAAGCCATTCTGGAGCAGCAGGTAGATGCCGGGGTGCTGATCCATGAAAACCGGTTCACCTATCAGAGAAAAGGACTGGTCCTTCTACGCGACCTGGGAGAATTCTGGGAACATTACTCCCATACTGCCATTCCCTTGGGCGGTATCATGGCTCACCGGCGTTTACCGGAACCGGTCATGAAGTCTATCAATCACCTGATACGCAAGAGCTTGCAGGTGGCTTTGGATAATCCGGACGGTGCCCTGCCTTACATGAGAAGATACGCGCAGGAGATGGAACCGGATGTGCTGGAAGCTCATGTAAAAGCGTTTGTCACGGAAAATACCCTTGAACTGGGCGAAGAGGGACGCCTGGCTATCCTAAAACTCATTGAAAAATCGCTGGAGGCCGGCCTTATCCAGGAAGAACCGGCCGACATTTTTATCTGATACTGTTCCTAAATGAACAAACGCACGGACTATGAAGCGTATCCCTGGTTTACGCTGAGGTCGCCATTATTATCGGTTTCCACTCTTGACCGGATACCCCGTCGGTTGCCGGATCTTGAACCTTTCCTGCGAGGCATGTATGCCGATCCGCTGGTGCGTGAAGCCATACAGCTTGGGAGTTATGATTTCAGCCGGTTGCTGGAGAAAGTGTTTTCCCGGCAGGTCACAGTCCCGGATCCGGAATTGCAGCTGTCCTTCCTGAGGTATTTAGTCAGGCTCTGTTCCCGTTGTACACCGTTCGGGACCTTTGCCGGCTTTGCCACCGGAATGATAGCGAGCTCAACGGACCTGCAGGTTTCCGATCCGGCATGTCACAGCCTGCATGTCAGGCTCGATATGGAATACCTGATGAGCCTATCGAGGCTTGTTTCCAGTGATCCTGAATATCGCGATCAGCTCCTGTTCACGCCTAATACGAGTCTTTATCCTGTCGGTGCACGCTGGCATTATATCGAGGCCAGGCAGGATAAGGCAGCCAAAGGTAAATTGTATGAAGTAGTTACCGTTGATGATAATGGGATCCTGAGTGGCCTGCTGGATTTTTGCCATCCGGGGAAACGGCTCGAAGAAATCCGTGATTATCTGGAAAAACAGGGATACAACTTATCGGAGACCAGGGAATTCACCGAGTCGCTGGTCAGGTCACAGGTTCTGGTCAGCGAATTGGATCCGGTCCTCTGCGGCCCTGAATACATGCAGTACCTGACCGATAGATTAACCGGTGTGGGTAAGCCAAAACACGCTGTTGACCCGATCCGGCAGATTGAACGTGTCCTGCATGGGATCCGGACTCCCGGGACGCTCCTGTCCGTTCGCGGACAACTTTCTGACCTGGCCCGGATCCCGGGCATTGAATACAGTGAGAACCACCTGATCCAGGCTGATATGAGGCTCGGGTGCAACGCGCTGACTGTGAGCAGGGAACTTTCGAACCAGGTGCTTCTGGGCATCCGCATCGCGAGAGCCCTGTCGGATTCGAACATTCCTGATCCCCTGAAAGGTTTCCGGGAAGCGTTCAGGAGGAGATACGGGGATCGCCGGGTTGAACTGGTCAAGGCGCTGGATCCTGAAACAGGAATCGGGCTCGAAGGCAGCCATGAGAATTACTGGACTGATCCGGTGCCCTGGATTGAAGACCTGAACTGGGGCCAGCGATTCACGCAATCGATACCTGCCATCCCTTCCGGAAATCTTTGGTTAGGGGAGAAGTTTCATGAGGTCCTGGCCAGGCGGGATCTTTACCTGGGCCTGTCGTCCCGGGACCTGCAGTCGCTAAACCTTCATGAAGGCCGCTGGCCGGCTCAGATTTGGGCTCTATCGGAACTTTTCACCGATGCGTCGGGTGAAACGGGCATCCACCTGATCCATGGAGCGGAGGGTAATCCTTCGTTCCTGCTCGGAAGGTTTGGATTCGCCGATCCGGGTGCGACCTTTGAATGGGTTAAGGAGATGATCCGGGATGAACGGAAGGCCAACCCGGATGCCCGGTTTGCCGAAGTGGTTCACCTGCCCGAGGACCGGTCAGGGAATGTCATTCAGAGGCCCTCTTTTTATGATCACGAGATTCCCTACCTTGCCCATTCCGTAAAACCCGAATCGGAAAGAATACCGGTCACTGACCTCATGGTTTCCCTCGCCGGTAACCGGATAATACTCACTTCATATTCCTCAGGACGACCTGTTGAGCCCCGGATGACGAATGCCTACAATCACAATCTTGGAAAGCTTTCATTGTATAAGTTTCTCCACCGTTACCAATTACAGGGAGCCTATGCTGCCTGGCGTCCCGATTGGGGCTTGGCGGGTCGTAACGCCCCCTTCGTCCCCGGAGTCAGGTACAAAAACCTGATCCTCTCGGCTCCGGTTTGGACCTTCCGGCCAGCCGAGCTGAACGTCTGGATCCAGCCGGAAACAGGCGAAGTCAACCTGAATTCACTCATTCTGTGGAAGAACCGGCGGCAAATGCCCGATGAAATGGTCTGGATGTCGGATGACCTGGAGCTTTATTTTAACTGGGAAAATCGGGCCCTTATATTGGCCTTATGGGATGTTATCCATCGCTTAAAAAAGATCCGGGTCAGACCTTTCTATCAATCCAGGTCCCCGGTCCAGGGGCCGGGTGGATCAATGGCCAATCAAATCCTCATTTGTTTCAGGCAGCGATGATTTCTTCTTTCATACATCCACCCGGTGGTGCCTGGCTCTACCTGAAAATCTTTGGTGGTCCGCAAGCCCTCGAGGAGTGGCTGACAGGTTCACTGAGAGATTTCCTCCATGAATGGTTCTCTTCCCGAAGGATCAGCTTGTTCTATTTTATCCGGTTCCTGGACCGTGACTATCATCTGCGGTTGCGGTTGCGATTGACCGATCCGATGAATTCCGCATTCCTCCTGAGCGAGATATCGGCTTCATGCCGTGAAATGCTTGATGAAGAAAGGATCTGGAAGATTGAGGCCGGCACCTATCTGCCGGAAATCGAACGGTATGGCGCAGAACGCATTGAACTGATCGAAGAATGGTTCGGTGAGGATTCGCTCTTTTGGCTGGACACCCTCGCCGAAGACAAGAGCGGAAACGGATCGGATATCTGGAAAAAGTGCATCTGCCGTGCGGATTGGATTCTTGACGGCTTTGGCTTCCCACCGGAGAAAAAACTGACCTTGTTGAGACAGATGAGAAACGGATTGCTGTCGGAATTCGGGATTGACCATCACATGAAAAGCCGCCTTGATGTAAAATACCGCAACTTGTCAAGTGATGTCACAGCCATCCTCAGCCATCAGGATTCGAATACCTTGACCCTGACAGGGAAATACTCCCAGTCGGCTTCAATCCTTGGCAAAATCTCGGAAACCCTGACAAAAACAGCGGATCCAAAAGCATCTGACATCATCTCCGATCTTATTCATATGAGCCTTAACCGGGCTTTCCGGACGCGTCACCGCCTCCAGGAACTGGTGGTTTACGATTTCATGGCCCGCGGGTTTGAATCGTTGCTGGCAAGAATCGCGAAGCGTGACGCATGAAGCGTGAAGCGAAACACTGCTGTCCCTTTGTTTAAACTTTTCAGTGAGCTATTTGTTATTTAGAAAGAATCTAAATAATTAATATAAATAGCAAACAACATGTCATTTAAATTACCTGAATTACCGTACGCCTATGATGCCCTGGAGCCTTTTATTGACGCACGGACCATGGATATACACCATACCCGGCACCATGGAGCTTACACTCAAAACCTGAACAACCTGATTTCAGGCACGGATGCCGAAAACCTGGCAATCGAGCAGATCCTTGCCGATGTTTCAAGATACCCGGCTGGTGTCAGGAACAATGGAGGCGGTTATTACAATCATAACCTGTTTTGGAAGTTGCTCTCCCCACACGGAGGTGGAAAGCCTTCCGGTGAATTACTGAAAGCCATTGAATCGGCTTTCGGGTCTTTTGAAGCATTCAGGGAGAAATTTTCTACGGCTGCCGCTACACGGTTTGGCTCAGGCTGGGCCTGGCTGGTCGTTTCAAAGGGTAAGCTGGCGGTCACTTCCACACCCAACCAGGATAATCCGCTCATGGACATTGCCGACGTGAAAGGCCAACCCATCCTCGGACTTGATGTCTGGGAACATGCCTATTATTTGAATTACCAGAACAGGCGGCAGGAATACATCAACGCCTTCTGGCAAATTGTCAATTGGAAAGAGGTGGAAAAAAGGTATAAAGGGGACAGGTAAGCGGACAAAGTCACTTTTCCTTTTCGAAGGTTATTTGAATCAGGCTCATTCCCAGTCCTCTGGATTTTGGATTCTGGCCAACGATCTTGAAGTGGATCACGTTATCCCCTTCGGTTGCATCGACTGTTCCCAGCAGGACGACCGGACTCTCCTTAAGATCATTGGCATAAAGATCGGCCGGTTCCCCAAGAGGGCTGTCGTGCTGGAACATTTGAATGATGCCCTGTTCGGGTCCCATGATCATCTTGGCCGTCACCCTGTATTTCCCGGCTGAAGGGATGTCAAAAATAAAGGAGACGTGATGAGGTCCGAAAACATCCACCCCGGTTGCCTTCATCGTGAAATTCCGGATGCGTCCGGTTCCCACTTTAGTGGATCCTTTTTCAATGACCGCGTTGGACAGAGACGATGAGTGGATGGGAACATTCCATCCGGGCACGAAAACAATTTTATCGGGATCGGAGATCCTACGGTCGGCAACCTCCGGTAATGACCTGTTCACCGAGGGCTGTTGAGCCGAATAGAAGAATGTCACGGATGTGTAGTCGGTACTTTCAAGGTTCCCTTCCGGACCGTGTTCGATCGTATAATCGATGTTCTGCTTGAAAACATAGGCATCGGGTATCATCCAGCGGTATGCCCCGGTCCGGCTGATGTACTTTTTATAGTCGAGGCAACCGCTGAACGGGAAGGATGCCCGCTCTTCCCATCGGGCAGGGACATCGTACCAACCGCCGTTGAAAGAATCTTCCGATCCGGTTCCGTGAATGCCCATCGAACCATCCATGACAACGATATCGTCTCCTTCAAAAAAAATGGTTCCTCCGGGATTTTTTCCCTGGGCCTGAAGGATAACTCCGATCACATGACCGTTCCCTTCGGTATTCAGGTAGGTGAATGGCTTACCCTCCGTGCATGGATTTTCCCGGTGCCAGTATGCATAGAAATATCCCTCGCCCGGCTGCTTGCCGGTCATCGCATAGTAAATCTCAGCCCGAACCTGTAACGCTATGGGAGTGCTTCTTTCGGAAACCAGCTCGATCCGGGCCGATTCGTTGAAGGGCATGGGCAGGTACACATAGTTCATGTCATCCGATGTACCGACAAACAAGGATTTAACGGCCGGTTCACCGAAGCTGTAACCGAAAAAGTCCCCGACAGGGGAGGAAACTGCCGGTTCGGTTTGGTTATCCCAATAGATATTCAGCACGATGTCACGTTCTTTCCCTGAGAAAACAGATGCGGGCCCGATTTTCAGTCCCACAATCCTTCCTGGTTTCTTTAGACGGAATAATTCGGTTGGAGTGCCCGTTTTCAGTTGTTTGGCGACTTTGCGGTTTTCAACCGGGGTGCCTTCACCGACCAGGTATCCCGTGATATCGGTACCGGCAGAGTTGATAATCTTTCCGGCTTTCTCCATTTTTTTCAGCCATTCATCCGATGGCGGATTCTGGAAAGTCAGGATTGGAGCTTCCTTCGGATAGGTAGCATAATTGATATCATAGAAAGAGAAGACAGGCGCTTTAACTATGATTTTACAGGATTTTCGGTAAGTGAGGGGAACATAGGTGTACCGTCCCCCGACACCGCCTCCCGTGAGGGGCGCAAGGAACGGGAAGTGCTTTCCGTCAACCATATCGGGGATCGGCATGCTGATCCGCGGATGGGCCTCTCCGTCGAAGTAAAACTCGATGATCCCCTCCTGTGGTCCCGGCATGTGTATCCGGTAGATGGCTCCCGGACCTTCCATTTCAGCAATGACGAGGTTATCGCCTTCTTTCCTGATGAAGGAGTAGGTGCCGCTGAATCCATCGTCGTTCCCGCCGGTCCTGTCATAGCTCGAAAACATCCCGGTATAGACCTGGGACCTGATCTGGGGAAGCAGATCCAGCCGTGTCAGCAGATCGATTCCGAAAACGGGTTCAGCAGGCAGAACCTCAGTTGTTTGGGACTGCGCTCCGGCGATCAGCGCAATGGACACGATGGTCAGGCTGAGAATGGATTTCTTGAGTTTCATGGTTTTGGATTCGGATTAACCGGACTAAGGTACTATTCCACGCAGGTTTGTTCTATGACCAACTTGATTTTTCTGATGTGCTCCGGCGTTGTACCGCAGCAACCACCGATTATATTGGCTCCCGCGGCGATCAGGCGAGGAACGAAGGAGGCGGTGATTTCAGGGGTCTCACTGAAAACATTCCGGCCTTCGCACAGGTGGGGCAGGCCTGCATTGGCATGCACCAGGACGGGTATTTCCGTGTCAATCCTGCGGATGGCTTCCACGATCGGGATCATGTTCTCCATTCCGTGGCCGCAGTTGGTCCCGATGATGTCCGCCCCGGCTTCTTTCAGGGCAAGGGTCATCTCTTCCGGCGAAACCCCCATCATAGTCCGGAAGTCTCCCTGCAATGTTTTATCAAAGGTCATGCTGGAAATGACCTCCAGATCCGTATTTTGTTTTGCCGCACTTGTGGCGATCACCACCTCATCGAGGGCAGTCATGGTTTCGATGCAGATGGCATCGGCACCTGCTTCAGCCAGAGCGATGGCCTGTTCCCTGAAGGCTTCGTAGAGTTCTTCTTGGGTTACCTCACCCATCATCAGGATCACTCCCGTCGGTCCCATGGAACCAAGGACAATCCGGTCGGGACCGATCGCCCTGCGGGTAATGCCGACGGCTTTCCGGTTCAGCTCTGTTACCCTGTCCTGCAGGCCATAGTGGATCAGCTTGAACCGGTTGCATCCGAACGTATTGGTTTCCACCGCCTCCGATCCCGCTTCTGCATAGGCCCGGGCAATGGCTTCAACCTTTTCGGGGAAATCGGCATTCCAGGTTTCGGGGCATACGCCCGGTTGCAGGCCGGCTGCCTGCAACATGGTCCCCAGGGCGCCGTCGGAGATAAGGATGCCTCTGTCTTTAAGCCGTTTGATGAGTGAATGTTTCATTTGATCTGGAGGGATAGGAACTGGTGATAAAAGTCGTTCTTGTTCAGGCCGGGTCCCAGGGCGATCAGCTCGGACGGACCCTCATAGTCATTGATCCGGATAATCTCAATCTGGTCAAAGATAGTCTGAATCAGCAGGGTTTCATGGGAACCTGTCCGGATGAATCCTTTTATGCGGTAAAGCCGGGGAGCAGCTTCCCTGAGAAACCGGCTGACTGCCTTTTCATCAAAGGTACGGTTCGAGCGTATCACGCATGAACCGATGTCCGGACGGGCTTCAGATATTGGATTTCGGAAACCGGATGTTGGATGATGGAATTCAAATGTCCGGATTTGGGTATCCGGTTTGGTTTCGACAAGCTCGCCTCCGGCCCGGTTCAGGTATCGGGTGAAGTCAACCGCCTGGGTGGAGCCAAAGGTGGTCTCAATCATTCGGGCAGAAGGATTGAACCCTGTGATCCTTTCACGGATTCCTGAAAGGTCGGGATTAAGATCAGTTTTATTGATCCAGATGATATCGGCCATCCGGATCTGCTGGCGGATTCGGGCAACGGTATCTATCACCTTGTCAATATTGACGGCATCCACGATGCACCAGACGGAGGCCAGGTAAAGGAGGTCCGATAGCTTGCCGGAATGCATGATTTGCCCGAGTGAGACCGGATCAGCCAGACCGGTGGCTTCCAGCAGGATCACATCAGGATTGACTTTCCTGATGAAAGGTTCAAGCCGGTCAATAAAGTCACTCAAAAGGCATGCGCAGAAAATGCTGCCATTGTTGATTTCCAGGAGTTCCAAAGGTTTGCCGGATCTCCGCAGCATGATTCCGTCGGCATGGCCCGGTGCGAATTCATTCTGGATGACGGCAATCCTGAGAAAACCGGAGTACCTCCGGAGCAGATCGGTCAGGAGGGATGTTTTCCCGCTCCCCAGAAATCCGGTTATCAGGATAAACGGGGCCTTTTTCAGAGGGTTTCCTTGATCCATTCCTTGATCACGTCAATGCCGGGATTGCCTCCTTCGCTCCGGATCTTGTAACGGATGGAAACCCAGGACGGAGTCTGGACCACTCCCAGAGAACGGATCACCTCCGGATTGGTTTCTTCCCTCAGATCAATTATTACGCCCAATTCAGCAATAGCCTGAAGGGTTTTCTCACGGAGCGGGGTGATCTCCTCTTTTGTTTTGCCCAGCAGCAGGATTTCCCCTGCCCTCACTCTCAATTTGATCTTGAGCTTTTCGTTGATCCGGTTTTGTATGGCCCGGATCAGCTCGTTCCGGGGTGGGATTTTGGAGACGAAGGTGATCTGCCCGTCGATGCATATCGTGGGTATGTTCTTGACAAACAAGGATGACATGAAGGTCACCCCTTCCAAACTTTTGATCGAATGTTCCCTCCATTCGACCAGGCCTTCAAAGTGGGGAGCCACTTCCTTCACGGCTTCAACCATGTACTGGCAGGGGGCACAGGACTCGGAGTCGAGAGTGATGATGTCGACGATGACCCTGTCACTCTGGCCATATTCATCGAGATTCAGCAATTTAGGCTTGGTGGTTCTGTGCTCGAGGGCCCTGACCACCTCCTGCTGGTAAGTGTCTTTGACCAGACGGCTCACGGCCACGAGGTTTTCAGAGGGAGTTTTCATAGGCAGATCGCAGCCCGGGGCAAGAATGAATCCGGTTGGACCTGCCGTGTCAATGCATTCAAGGGCATGATGCTGGCAATCTTCCGGCGTGCCCATGAGCAGCACCAGGGTCAGTTGCAGGTTCCCGCCAAAGCTGATTTGGTGCTTGCTGCAGATATCCCTGACATAGTCCAGCGGAATGTTTTCGTCAATTGAGATATTGTCCGGTCCGGTTTTGCACATGACCTCGATATTCTGCTGAGCCTGGCCGCAGACAAAAAATGAGCTGAGTCCATGGCTGGCACGGATATGGTCAAAAACTGAAGATACCGGTTCATGGATGAATTCTTCGAACTGGTCCGGGCTTATCTGGGAGGTCATCGGATCAACGACTGCAATCACGTCGCATCCGGCTTCCAGGTAATAGCCGGCCATAACCCTGGATACATCCGAAGTAAAAGTGAGCAGGGATTTGATATAGGACGGATCTTCGAACATCTTCATGAAAATGTCGGTTCCGAGCAGGTGAAGGCCCAGTGTGAACGGCCCGGTCACAAGGCCGTACAATCCGATGTCCGGATATTTCTTTCGCAACTTCCGGGTTGCCTTGAGAACGACCGGGATACGCCCCGCACTTGCCTGAGGGACCTGTAGCCCGCTCAGCCCTTTTCCTCCGGCCAGGGGATGGGTAACCACTGCCGGCGGATTGTCTTCTGTCCAGGCCAACCTGCATCCCAGGGCTTCAGCTTCGATCTGGAGGTCAAAGCAGACCGGTATTCCATCGGGTTGATACAGGTCGATGGCTTTGCTGGTTCCCTCGACGATCAGTTCCGGAGAAAGAAGATATTCATCGGCTTTCTTCCCGATAAGAAAGCCTCCGTGAATACCGACAAACGGAACCCAGGGGACTGAATCAACGGGTTGGCTCTTAATGGCCTCCCGGATAAGTTCTTTTCCTTTCATCATCAACGCGTTGGTCTTGGGTATCTTTCCCGTGCAGCCTCTTTCATGGCTACCAGGTTTTCAAAGGGCACTTCAGGTTCGACCAGGTGGGTGGGTCCCAGGATAAGACCTCCCTGGGATCCGCAGGTGCGTATCCGTTCCCTGGCCATTTCCCTGACTTGTTCCGGAGTGCCAAAGGGAATCAGTTGCTGGGTTCCCAGAGTTCCCCAGAAAGAGAGTCGTTGACCGTACTGCGCATGGATTGCGTTAAAATCCATGCATTCGGGTTGGATCGGATTGAGGATGTCAACCCCGCACCCGATCAGCCCTTCAATGAATTGGGTTGCATCCCCGCAGGAATGGTAAAAGACCAGGATATCGGGTTTGATGTTCCTTGCGCTGTCTATCACTTTCTTCAGCCGCGGCTGGAGCCATTTTTCCCAGAGACTGACACTCATCAGGGGGCCGGTTTGCATTCCCACGTCATCTCCCAGGGCAAGGATGTCCACACCGGCATGAGCGTGAATGGAAGCCCGGCGGATCTGGTATTCCAGGACTTTATCCAGCAGCACCGAGGCTTTTTCATCCTCCAGCATCATATCGGTCATCAGGTCTTCCATGGAGCGCAGGTACCAGGCAGTTTCCCAAATGGTCATCTGCATCATACACATGGCTGCCAGACCTTTTTGATGGAGGCTGGCCACTTCGTCAAAGAGAGCTCCGTTTTCTTCTTCCCGGACTCCGGGCAGAGGATAGCGGCTGATTTCGTCGACAGAATCCGCACCTGCCAGGGGATGATGCATACGGGTCATATGGAAAGCCGCTTCCGATCCTTTGGAGTGTCCCAAACCCAGGATGTCAAACTCAGTATTTTGAGGCAACCGCTCGCGGGGATAGAGTGAACGCGGATTTATGCAACCCGGGTTTTCCTTGAGTTCGACCCAGCGGAAATCGATACCGAACCAGTCGAAATAATCATCATGCCCGAACCGGGAGCGGAAGGACCGGATCTGTGAGTCGCAAAGCAACAGGTCAATGGGCACCCACCCGAATCCCTGCCTGCGGGCTGCCCGGATCAGGTTTTCACGGGGTGTGAGTTTCATCAGGCAACCTGTTTGTTCAGATAATCAACGGCTCCCTGCGGATCGGGTGAATACCAGTCAGCTCCTATTCTTGACCGGAAATCATCCGTGACCGGAGCACCTCCAACCAAGACTTTGATCCCCGGCCGGTCAGCCTTGATTTCCTGCACGATCTTTTCCATGTTCAGCATGGTGGTAGTCAGCAGGCAGCTGAGTCCGATAAAGGCTCCCGGGTGCTGGTCAATGGCGGCCATGAACCTGGAAGCCGGAACATCGATCCCCAGGTCCACCACCTCCCAGCCGGCTCCCTCAACGATCATGCCCAACAGGTTTTTTCCAATATCATGCAAGTCTCCCATGACGGTTCCGATGATGAACACCCCCTTGCGTTTAACGGCTCCCGACTGGAAGAAGGGTTTCAGGTGCTTCATCCCTGCACTCATGGCCTTGGCAGCCATCAGGACTTCCGGAACAAACACCTTGTTCTCCCGGAACTTGACTCCCACGATCTCCATCCCGGGCACCAATCCGTGCTTCAGGACTTCCCCTGCATCGATCCCGGCATCAAGTGCCAGGGCGGTGAGCTCATCAGCGCCATCCTGTTCCTTCATATCGGGCGGGAAAGGAGAGGATTTGTTAACTTTACCTCTTTCGACGCATTTGGCAATTCTTGCGAGTAATTCGTCTGGGTTCATGTTGAAATGATTGTAATGACACAAATATAAAAAACACGAATTGATATGTTGCCTGATTTAGTTCTTAAAAACCGCAGTTACCGACGCTTCGATTCCGGCGTTCCGGTCGCGGAAGAGCTTTTAACCTACCTGGTCGGACTGGCCCGGTTGTGCCCTTCCAGCCGCAACCAGCAAGCGCTTAAATTCATGATTGTCAATGATCCGCATTCCTCTTCGTTGGTTTTCAGGACGCTTGCCTGGGCCGGATATATCAAGGATTGGGGAGGGCCGGCGGAGTTTGAGCGTCCGACGGCTTATATCATTGTTTTGGGTGACACCCGGTTGGGCTCGAAATTCGATACCGACCTGGGCATCGCGGCACAGACCATCCTGCTTGGCGCAGTTGAAAAGGGATTCGGCGGATGCATGATCGCATCCATTAAAAGGGAAGAACTCCGAATAAACCTTGCCATCCCGGACCACTTTGAAATCCTGCTCGTCCTGGCCTTGGGCCGGCCAACTGAAACCGTTGTGATTGAGGAAATGGAGGGAGGCGATATTCGTTACTGGAGGGAAGAAAACCAGGTTCATCATGTTCCCAAGCGGTCCCTGGATGAACTGCTTGTTAAGGGTACGATACCTAAAGGAGGTTAATGAATAACGGATATTAAACAGCAGTTAGTCAGGATAATAGGACTTCCGTTTGGGAGTGTTCATAAATCGGTTCGCATTTTGGTCAAAAAATTTTGGGTAACTGATCATTTTGACCGTACCTTTAAATTGCAAAAGGTTAAACAGAAAGAAGATACCCGGGAAGGATATCAGACCAGGGATTTAATTTTAGTTGCAATTAATTTTTTTCTTCTCACTTCTTCTTATCTGTAAGGTGGTTCTTGATTGTGGGGACATGATAGGTGTTGTTGGTAAAAAAGGCGGCTCCCAACCGCCTTTTTTTATTCTCTTTGCGGACTGCCATATCCAGGATCGGGTGTCCGGTAATTTTCAACATTGATATTTCAAAAAATAACCTCCAAAAGTACAGGCCACCCTTACCGGTATAAATGACCTCTATCATCAGGAGAAATGATATCCGGCAGGAAAATTTCATTACATTTGTCGATCCGAATCGAAGTAAAATACAGATTAACAGATTAGTATGGAAAAGTTTTATAAACCGGTCATCATAGCCCTCGGATTAGCAGTCATCGCATTGTTCGTACTTCATTTCACCGACCGGGGCAGCCAGCCTGAGAATAATGCAGCCAATCCGGTTGACACCCAGGCAGTCCGGGAGGGGAACCTTAAAGTAGCTTACGTGTTTGTGGACTCCGTCCTGGCAAATTATGAGTATTATAAGGTTTTAACGGACAAGCTTTTAGCTGACAAAGCCAGCCTTGAACAGGAATTGTCCCGCAAGGGTGACGCCTGGCAGAAGGATGTCAATACCTTTCAGAACAAGGTGGACAAACATCTCATTACCTCCTGGGATGCCGAAGCAGAACAGAAGAAACTGGCTGAAAGGCAGCAGGTACTCGTTAATCTGCAAAGTGACATGCAGCAACGCCTCCTGGCAAATGAACAGGCGGTCACCCTGCAACTGCATGACAGCATGATGTCAGCCGTCAACGATGTCAACAGCAAGCTGGCTTACAACGTGATCCTGAGCAATACTTTCGGAGGCGGTCTGCTGTATGCGGAAGATTACATGAATATCACTGCACAGGTTCTGGAACGCCTGAATGAATCCTATCGGAAGTCACAGGGCAAATAATCCGGGTTTCGCCTGCAATTATCTCGACCGATATTCATCCGGACTGGATTGGGAACTACCCAAGCCGGATCCGGATCTTTTTTTGTCGGTGGTTATCCCATCCTTCAAGGAGCCTGAGATCATTATTTCACTCGATTCACTGTTATCCTGCGATCCGCCCGGCATCAGTTGGGAAATCCTGATCGTCATCAATTATCCGGCTGGATCATCTCCTGAAGTGGTCGAAATCAGCCGCAAAACATGCGAACAAATCAGATCCTCTCAACAGGATCTGCATCGAAGTGACGTTTCGGTTCATTTTCTCTGGTGCCCGGATTTGCCCGTAAAACGGGCTGGTGTCGGGCTAGCCAGGAAAATCGGGATGGATGAGGCTGTACGCCGGTTTAACACAATAGGCCGGTCCGAAGGTTTGATAGCTTCTTTTGATGCTGATTCAACGTGTGATCCAGGATACCTGAAGGAAATTGCATCCTTTTTTGCGACATCACGGGCCCGGGCGGCCAATATCTATTTTGAACACTCTTTGGAAGGTTCGTTTAAACCGGAAAATTATCAGGCGATAGCGGAATATGAGCTCTATCTGAGGTATTTCCGCCTGGCCGTGGAGCGGACAGGGCATCCCCATGCCATACATACGGTCGGATCGAGCTTTTGCCTGCGGGCTTCAACTTATGTCAGGGTTAACGGCATGGGCAGCCACCAGGCAGGGGAAGATTTTTATTTTCTCCATAAATGCGTCCAGCAAGGCCGTTTTTACGAAATCAATACGACAACCGTCTATCCCTCGTCCCGTGAGTCCGACCGTGTCATTTTCGGCACGGGGGCCACAGTCAGGAAACAAGCCGGCTCTGAAGGGATGCTGAAGGTTTATTCATTGGATACTTTTGCGTGGCTTACAGGCCTATACGCCCGGCTTGAAACACTCTATCGTCAGATGGATGCCGGATCCGGGCTGTTCGATTACTCCTCCGGCATGCCGGAAGAGGTTGGTAGCTTTAAGAAAAAAACACGACTGGAAGAAAAAATGATTGAATTGTACCGGGTGACTTCTTCCTATCCGGCCTTCCGAAAACGTTTCTTTTCCTGGTTCGATGTCTTGATGATTCTTCGGTACCTTAACGAGCTTCATCCAGGAGTGTACCCTAAATCCCCCGTGATGGGAGAAGCTTCCGCACTGGCGAGAATTGCAGGCATTCCCGTTGGGGCCACCTGCCGGGAAATGCTGATGAATTACAGGGAATTTGAAAAGAGCCGGGGGATCAGGAGAGTTACTTGATTTCGCCCTTTTTCAGGATGATGAAAATGTCCTCGTCGGGAGCTTTCATCAGGTATTGTTCGCGGGCGAACCTCTCAAGGTTATCCGGGCTGGTCTCAAGCTGCCTGATCTTCTCGCGTTCCTCGCGTATCTTCTGCTTGTAGAAAGAAGTGTCCTGCCTGAGTTCCTCGAGGTGTTTTTTAGTCTGAATGCGGTCAAGGAGGTTATGTTGATCAAAGAATACTATCAGGACAATGAACACGACGGTCACCAGGAAGAATTTGTTCCTGATGATCGCGAAGAGTGTATGCCAGATTTTCTTGTTCATGATCTTCCTTTAAAGATACCATAATTGACCTTGCAGCCTTTACAGGTGGAAAAACTTGCGCAGGCTCGTGCCACGTTTAAGGCGGTAATGGAAATAGAACAGAAAGAGCGCAAAGGGCAGGATTGAGGCTGATACGATCACGGACCATGACAGTGACCAGGGAATCCCTCTTGTCCAACCAATGGATAGCTCAACTCCCATCACGTATAGTCCGATAGCGATCGAAGCCATGGCTATCACGTTCAAACCGCGGTGGGTTGTCTTCTGTATGAACCACAGTACACCCCCAAGCAGTATTATAAAAAAGCAGGTCAGCGGCAAGGCCGGTAGCACGAACCAGGTTGTGCCGGGATCGAGCAGGTCCAGCCCGTAAAGCAAGGCCAGGGTGGTGGCAAGCAATCCGGCGAGGAACAGAAGGGTTTTCCGGATCAGGAATACCAGGAGGGTTATATAGATGAACGAACAGGTCAGGACCAGGATGGCATAGAGGGACCAACCCGGTTTCTTATTGATCATCAAATCGATAAGGAAAAGCATAACCAGGCTCGAAAAATGCAGGATTCCGGCCAGTTCCCAGAAGAGACGCCCTCTCTCCCGGTTCGTCAAAGGGTGTTCCTGGCTGGGATAAACACCACGCTTGCTCCCGGCAACGCCCGATGGTTCGCCGGTTTTCTGATGGCAAAGGGGGCATTCCTGATAACCCGGTTCCATCTCGATGCCACAATTCGGACAAATAGTCATGATATCAGGGTTTGATTATTTTCACAGGTATTCCGTCCTGGACCAGATAATCCAGGAATATCTTTTCCAGCAGGTTGGAAGGGGTTGAATTGACAAACGACAAAACCAGTTTTTGATTCCATGTGATCGCACCGATGCCGACCTTGCTCAAATCAGGCGGGGGAGGGATCAGCCTGAGCCGTTGGACCAGGATCTCCATGTCGCCTTTCAATTCAATCCTGCCTAGGTTGGTGATCAGTCCCGAATAGAGGGCCATACCCGAACGCTTAAAGTAATAATTGAGGATCCGGTTCTTGATCACAAGGGGTACCAGCTTGATAAAAAGGCTCTTCTCGTTGCGTACGTTCTTGTAGATTCTTTTCCGCATGAGCTTGGGATCGGTCTGGTGTTGCATGTAATAATGAACGATCCGGGTTATCTCCTCAAAGGTGTACTGCCCTAACCGCATATCGATCTCCGGGGTGACGAAAAGGCTGAAGTTCCTCAGGCTGCGGGTCGGGAAAAGGCTCCTCAGGTTGACGGGCACCTGGACGCGAATGACCGGACGCCGTACCAGGCGGCGGATATGGCGGGTCCGGTTGTAAATTTCCTGTAGCGACCATAAATAGATTGAAGCCAGGTATTCAGTCAGTGAGATTCCCAGGCTTTTAGCCTTTTGCCTCACGAGTTCCGAATTGACTTCCAGCGGTATGATCCTGAGTTCCGATCTGAGTACCGGGTAAGGGATATGGTATGCTCTTGAGAGTTGCAGGGGTGCCGGCAGTTTAGGATCAAAATAGTGATTATAGGCATCCTCCGTCTCTTCTTCGTGTGAAGATTCGGAATAATGGCTGAAGCCTTTATCAGGCAATGCATAACCCGACAGTTCAGCATAAGCGGTCAGTAGGGTCTTGAAAAATTCCATCGCGCCGTAACCATCGGCCAGAACATGATAAAATTCTGCTGAAATCTGATCGGTGCGTGTCAATATCCGGCACAAAGGCATTTCTTTTCCTGAAAAATGGAAAGCCTGGCAGGGAAGTCCGGTGTCCTGCACGATCGTGAGTTCCGGATTTTCACTGTCAAGCCAATACCAGAAGAATCCCCTGCGGAGGTGCATAGTAAAATAAGGGTAACGGGTGGCAGTGAGCCGGGTGGCTTCCTGGAGTATCCCGAAATTGACAGGCTTGCAGATCTCGGCCGTAAATCTGAATACCAGCGTTCGCTTCTTGTTGGTACCGGATGGAAAGATCTTGGCCGCATTATCCAACCTTAGCCAAAAATCCTTAGCGTCAGATTTCGGTCCGACAAAACTGGACATTCAACAGGATTAAGTCAGCCAAAGATACTAAAATCTGTCAGGATCTAACCCTGCAAAAAGGGATACGAGTGATCCACGGGAGGCAGGAAGCACTCCTTGATAGTCCGGGGACTGACCCAGCGCAGCAGATTCATCATGCTGCCTGCCTTGTCATTGGTCCCGGAAGCCCGTGATCCGCCAAAGGGCTGCCTGCCAACCACCGCCCCGGTTGGTTTGTCATTAACATAGAAATTGCCCGCGGCGTTGACCAGTTTACGGTTAGCCAGGTCAATGGCATACCTGTCGCGTGCAAAGAATGCGCCTGTCAGCGCATAGGGTGAAGTGCGATCCACCAGGTCAAGCGTGGTTTCATAATCCTGATCCTTGTAAACATAAATGGTCAGAACCGGACCGAACAGCTCCGTGTGCATGGTCGTATAGTCGGGATCCCGGGTCAGGATGACCGTGGGTTCGATAAAGTAACCCTTTTCCTTGTTGTACTTTCCTCCTGCAACAATCTCAACACGGGAATCTTTCCTGGCCTGATCTATGTAACCAGCCAGCCTGTCGAACGATGTTTCGTCTATGACGGCCGTAATGAAATTGGAGAAGTCTTCCGGTGAGCCCATTTTGAACTGACGAAGGTCATCGAGCAGCTGGCACCGGATTTCGGGCCAAAGCGATTCCGGGATATAAGCCCTGGAAGCAGCCGAACATTTCTGGCCCTGGTACTCAAAAGCTCCCCGCGACAAAGCAGTTGCCACTTCAACAGGCCGGGCGGTGGGGTGGGCCAGGACGAAATCCTTCCCACCGGTTTCTCCCACGAGCCTTGGGAAAGTTTTGTAATCCCGGATATGATTCCCGACCTCATTCCAGATGGATTGGAATACTTCAGTGGAACCCGTAAAATGAATACCCGCAAGGTCGGGATGGGAAATCACAGTCTCCGCAGTTGCCCTGCCTGAAGCAAACACCATATTGATCACCCCGTCCGGGAGCCCGGCAGCCCGGTAAACATCCATCAGGACCTTGGCAGAATAGATCTGGTTCTGTGCAGGTTTCCAAACCACCACATTTCCCATCAAAGCCGGGGCAGTGGGCAGGTTCAGGGCGATCGAGGTAAAATTGAACGGAGTGACCGCGAAAATAAAACCTTCCAGCGGCCTTTGTTCGAGGCGATTCCAGGTATAGCGGTTGTTCTCGGGCTGAATGGCATAAATATCCGCCATGAACTTAACATTAAAGTTCAGAAAATCAATGGATTCACAGGCAGCATCAATCTCGGCCTGGTGAATGGTCTTGGATTGCCCGAGCATGGTGGTGGCATTGATCTTGTAACGGAAAGGACCCGACAGGAGACTGGCCGCTTTCAGGAATATGGATGCCCTCTGCTCCCAGGGAGTGACCGACCACTTCGGGCGGGCGGCCAATGCCGCATCAATGGCCATCCTGACGTGCCCGGCGTTTCCCTCTTGATATCGTCCCAGGATGGTCGCATGATCATGAGGCGCCCGGATCTCTTTCAACCGGCCGGTGGTTATTTCCCGGCCTCCTATGATCATCGGGATTTCCGGTACAGTGGATTTCAAGTCACGTAACGTTTCCTCAAGAAGCACCCTCTCCGGTGTGCCGGGAGCGTAAGTCTTGACTTCTTCGTTAAAGGGTTTGGGTGGAGTGAAAAGGCTGATCATTTAATCAAGGTTTGGTGCGATAAATATAAACGAAAAAAGCAGCCCTTTGTTAAGACTGCTTTTACGAACCAAACGGTTCTTAGCCTGTTTTACTTAATACTCAGGGAACCCAAATTCACCTCTGCATTGACGACAGCTGCCCCGTTCCCAACAACCCCCTTGACAACCTTTATTTGGATGTCTTCATGCACATGAGCCCTATGTTGTTCTGCCACCGGCGTTACCTTGAGATTTTCCGGCAAGTCAAGGTTACCCAAACTGGATTTCGCATTCAGCTTATATCCGGCTTTGGGATCCATAGTCAGGGAAACTTCTCCAATGTTCTGCTCAATATCAATTGAAGTGAACCCGGAAGCGACGTTTTTCACTTTCGTTTTTCCCATGTTCCCTTCCAGATTAAGAGAGACAGAGAGATTCTCGACTGTTGTGTTGGCATTCTTGAATTCAGCTTCGAGTGTTTTCACAGAACCTATCCGGACTTCGGAAAATTGTGCCTCAATTGACAGATTGCCAGATTTTGTGATTTCACAAACTTCGCTGTGCTGGATTTCGATACTGGCATCCCCGACTTCGGTGAGGTATAATTTGCCGAACTGACATTCAATGCTGGTTTCAGGACCTGTCAGGCTGACTGCATGCAATGACCCGAACTGGATTTCGACCTCAACCGGCCCGGTCAGGGTTGCCAGACTGATGTCACCGAACTTGTTTTCCAGGCTGATCGGGATATTTCTCGGACATTTAACCTCATAATCGATACGGAAAGACTGGTTTGTGGATTTGTCCTTTTTAAGGTCCAGATCTCCGTCTTTGCCGATTTTGGTTTCGGCCATGATCTTACCGTTTTCCTCACTGAAATTGATTTTAATCTGATCCATCAGTTTTTTTGCACTCGCTTCATCCTTGTCCGTGACTTCGACTACATAAACAATGGAAACCTTGCTTTGGTCCCAGTCGGTAACGGTGATGTTGCCAAACTGGTTACTTATTGAGAGCTTGGATGCAGGAGTGGTGTTGAAATCTTTCTGGGATTCTTCCCGTAAGGTCTGGCCTGATAGGCTGAATGAGACAGCCAACAAGCATACCAATACCCCTGATTTAAAGTAAACGTGTTTCATAATTTTGGTCTTTAGATTGTTTTTCTTGTTTGATCTGATCCAGGATTGCTAAAAAGTTTTGCATGATTTTCAATTTGGTCTGGTAGTAACTGATCATGGCATTGATGACCCTTTCATCACCGGGATATTGACCCAGCTGACGAGAAAGGACGGTGTGCAACGAATCCATTTTAGCCAGTTCATTGGTCATCAAAGATTGGGTTGTCTCGTTGGAATAAATTGACAATGAATCGATTCCAATTGAGGCTTGATTGATCTGGCTGGTATAGTAATACTCCACGCGGCTCAGTTGGGGATTGACGTCACCCAGCTGCATCGCGACCGGTTGCTGATCGGAAAACCGTTCGTACAACAATATTGAAGAGACAACCAGCAGGATTCCGATGGCAGCTATCGAGGAGATCCTGTAAACAAGCCGCATCTGCTTTCTTTTTCGCTCCCTCCGCAACCGCTCCTCAAAGCGCCCGAAATGCCCCTCAAGGGGTTCATCCGTTGAGAACATCTCTTTATTCTCCTTAATCAAATCATCTAACCAGTTCATACTTTATTTTTTGCTACCCGTACTGAAGTCCGGGGTTACTGATTTTCTCCATGCTTTATCACTTTATCACTCTATCACTCTTCCACATCTCCACTCTTCCACATTTCCACATTTCCACATTTCCACATCTCCACTCTTCCACATTTCCACATTTCCACATTTCCACATCTCCACTCTTCCACATTTCCACATCTCCACTCTTCCACATCTCCACTCTTCCACATTTCCACTCTTCCACATTTCCACATTTCCACACCTAAATCATACACCTATCAAGGCCAGCAGTTTCTGTTTCCCCCTGGAAACCTGAGCCCGGCTGGTGGAAGCAGAAACTCCCAGGATCTGGCCGATCTCATCGTGATCATAACCTTCGAAAAGATTAAGAGTGAGCACGATCCGGTATTTCTCCGGGAGTCTTTCCAGTGCTCTCCGGACTTTCCGGATTTTTTCCTCCAGATTGTCCTGATCGGGTTGATAAGCCGGACCGGACTCGATCTCATCAGGAAGGTCATCAACGAGTTCAATCTCTTTCTTTCTTTTTCTCAGTGCATCCAAAGAACGGTTTACCACGATCCGTTTCAGCCAGCCTCCGAAGCCTGACGCCAGGTCGACCGATGCCAGGTTACGAAAGGCGGTCAGGAAAGATTCCTGCATGATGTCTTCGGCTTCCATCGGGTCGGCAAGAATTCTCAACGCCACATGGTACATCGGTTTGTAATAGAGCCGGTAGATCTTCATCTGGGCCAGGGCATCCCCCTTTTTACAACCTTCGAGCAGTTCCTGGTGGACCATCCGGTTACCGAAGTTCTTTTCCATGTTCATTGATAAGACGTGCAGAGAAAAAAAATGCTGCAATATTCAGAAATAAAATGCAGCAGAGACCAGAGAGCACGGTGCCGAATCAGCCGCCGCTGATCAGGTGTATGATTTCGACGGTATCCCCGTCCCTGACCACCGCGTCATCATAGGCGGGTTTTTTGATCAACTGGCCGTTCACTTTAATAACGAGGTTGGGAAAGGTGAATTTTTTGATCCTGAGGATGTCGCGTATCGTCAGGTTATCACCCGGGAGTTGTTCGGAAGTATTGTTCAGGGTAATCAACATACAGCAAACGGGGATTAAATGGTTCGATAATAGTTTCTAAAGAAGCCCTTGAGTTGGTCGAAAATCGGCCGGGTGAATTCGATGAAGAGATCCTGGGGCGGAGGCGGCAGGGCCGGTTTGCGTTTGCAAAGCTGGAGTTGCTCGGATGAAAGGGCGCGATCGTCGCCATTATAGCTGGCCCATTCAGAAACCCACGTGAAAGTGCCAGGGAATTTCTTTGAAACCAGGGGCTTGTTGGTTCTTGCATCCAATATTTGCACCGCCAGCAGGCCGGTGGAAACCACTTCCCGGCGATGAGTGGTCAGTTTATCTTTCACTTTATTGAACACATCGACCTTTTGGCCGTTCACGGTTGCTGTACCCACCTTGACCGAGTCCCGGCTGGTGAACTCTTTTTCAGATTCCTTTTCGTTTGTCGCCCCGACCATGAAATCATCAAATTCCATGACCAGGATTTCATCGAGAGCAGA
>Ga0136653_10000173_pt1 | contig 32587 bp, 23 predicted proteins | sample LakKivw275mmetaG_FD_94866 | JGI IMG/M metagenome (GOLD analysis project Ga0136653, IMG submission 94866) | Anoxic lake water microbial communities from Lake Kivu, Rwanda to study Microbial Dark Matter (Phase II) - Lake Kivu water 275m metaG... | ecosystem: Environmental > Aquatic > Freshwater >...
GACATGGTACGATGTGACAGGGTCCTTGCTGTAGGTAACTTCGGTCAGGGCCAGACCTCGGTACGTCAATGTCACCTTGTCGCCGGCCGCCATCCGCCGGAAGTTGAAGTCGGTCTTGGCGAGGGCCGTCTGTACATCATTGATGCAGTCCGGCGAGAAACACCAGCGAGTGAGGAGGCCGGAGAGCACTTCTCCCTTACCCAGGCTGTCCTTAGCCGTGTAGACGGAATCGGGACATGGCACCTCCGGCCCGCAGACCGGGTGCTTCACCGTCAGGCGACGAACCACGAGTAGTCCGGCCCCAACCAGGGCGAGCCCCAACATCGCCAGAGCCACCCTTCCAGCCAGCGCGATCCGTCTGGTCCGGCCGGTGGATGTTGCCTGCTGTTCCGTTCCGCCCATCAAGACGCCTCAAGCCCGACCAGGCAAGGGTCGTCTACGGAAGGAAGCATCATTTTTTCGACGCTCGGGAGCTTCTCAGAGTTGTCGCTGTTCTGCACCAGTCACCGAAGCCTACCAGTTTCCCGGCAGCGAGGCAACCTCGGCGGATACCGCCCAGCCGGTGGATGTGGCTTCAGGCCCTAGCCCGGCAGGTCTTCCTGAATGGTGATGCCGGCCTTCACGGCGGCGACGACGTCCGACGCGCGGCCGAAAGTCGTGGCGTCGCCCGCTACATCCGGCCGGGACGTGTCGCATTCAGGACAGGGGTGAAACGCAACCGCGAAGTCTCCGCGCAAGGCCCAGCCCTCCAGGAGCGTCTTCTCGCCTTTCTCCTCCTGGATGACAACGTAGAGCAACTCCGGCAGCTCGACGCTTGCATACGGCGCCACGGTCCCACACCGGACACAAGGTCGCTGCGTGCGAGTGCCGACCTCGCGCAGCGCCTTCTGCCGCGCCTCATCGGGCAGGTCCTTCGGGTCCCAGATGCGCACCAGTTGCCGCCCCCCGCCCGGTCCCGAACCCTCGGCCATCATCAGCCAGATGTGCTCCAGGGCGGGATTGCGGTCGTGGAGCTTGTGAACATAACGGGCGCGCTCTTCGCCGGTCAACTGCTCACGCACCCTGCGCTCCTCCAGCGCGGCCGCGGCAACGGTATCCCGCCTGAGCTGCACGCGCCGGCGCCCTTCGGCAATGAACCCGGCGAGTTCTTCGTCTTCGTACCTCAGCTTGGGGTCCATATAGCGGAAAAGCATCTTGATACGGTAGAGGGCGGTGCGGTCGAAGTAGAAGATGGCGGGCCAGGCAACCACGTAGGCGAGGCCGCGCAGTATTCCGACCAGCACGTCGAGCGACAGCTCCGGCGCCGACCGATATTCGCCGTCGAGGTAGAAAAGGCTCAGGTGATACAGCGTGGCGATCAGGATGCCGGCGAGGAACCAGAACGCGAAGAGCGGGACTGCGACCGCTACGAGCCTGGCCGAAAGCTCCGGGTCAAACATCGCTCCGCCTCGCGGCTTTGCCACCGCCTGACTTCGTCAACCCGGCTGCCACGGCAACGGCAGGACGCATATCTGGCTCGGGACAAGCATAGATGTCCATCGGTCGCCAGTCAACTCCGAAACGGGCGACACGGAAAGAGGCTGCATGCTCGGCTCCTGCGCGTCAGCGTGGCCGACCTCGCACCTTCACGCGGCCGCCGGTGAATTGCCCTCGCCTCGCTTGACTTAGAGGCGGTCAGCCAATAGAACTTACCGTGCCCGCGGTCAGGCCCACCCACCGCTGGCGGCTCCCAGCGCCGCCGGCGAGCGACGCGTCCGCCCTCAGCCGCGAGCTCGAGCTTCCGGAACTGGCGGTCGACCTGCTGCTTCGTCGCGGCTACACCACGGCGGACGACATCCGCGCCTTCCTCGACCCTTCTCCCGGCCGGTTGCGAAAGCCTGACCTGCTGCCCGATATCGTCGCGGCGACCGAGCGCATCGTCGAAGCCATCAATCGCCGCGAGCGCATCCTCATCTACGGCGACTACGACGTCGACGGCGTGACCGGCACGGTGCTGCTGGTTTCAACCCTGAGCAAGCTTGGCGCCGACGTTCTCTTCTACCTGCCGCACCGCGAGGCCGAAGGCTACGGATTCTCAGCTCAAGGCCTGGGGTACGCGGTTGCGAACGGCGCCAGGCTGATTGTCACCAACGACTGCGGCTCGAACGACCACGAAACGCTGGCCGCAGCCAAAGACGCCGGAATCGATGTCATCGTGACCGACCATCACGAGATCGCCTACCGGAGAATCCAGAGTTCGGAATCCAGAAACCAGAATTCGGAATGCCGGACCGCAGAATCCTCCGCCAATCTGCAATCTGCAATCGGCAATCTGAAATCTGAAATGCCTCTGGCCCTGGTCAATCCCAAGCGGGCGGATTCTAAGTACCCGTTCCGCGAACTGGCCGGCGTCGGCGTCGCGTTCAAGCTCGCCTGGAGCGTGCTCTCGGCCCTGAATCGCCCCAGGGAGGAGCTCATCGCGCTGCTCGACCTTGTCGGTCTCGGCACTATCGCCGACATCGTCCCCCTGGTTGACGAGAACCGCATCCTCGCCCGCATCGGCCTGAACGCCATTCGGCGCAGCCCGCGTCCCGGCATCCAGGCGCTGCTCAAGGTTGCGGGCATCGCCGACCGTCCGCTCTCCGGCTACAGCATCGGGTTCATGCTCGCGCCGCGCATCAACGCCGCCGGCCGAGTCGGCCACGCCGAACTGGCAGCGCGCCTGCTCCTGACCAAAGACGAGTCTGAAGCTGCCCGGCTTGCCGCCGAACTCGACCGCCTCAATCGCTCGCGCCAGTCCCTGGAGGAGCGGATTCTGGGCCAGGCAACCACGCTTATCGAAGCCGGCCGACTTGCCGACCGCCGGGCCATGGTTGTGGCCGCCGAGGGCTGGCACGAGGGGGTCATCGGCATCGTCGCGGCCAAGCTGGTCGACCGCTTCTCCCGCCCCTGCATCGTGGTCGCCTTAAAGCACGACCGGGGCAAAGGCTCGGGCCGCTCGGTAAACGGTTTCAACCTCCACGCCGCACTCACTGCCTGCTCCGAGCACCTGACCGCGTTCGGCGGGCACCGGTACGCGGCGGGACTCAGCCTCGCCCGCGAGAATCTCTCAAGCTTCAGCCTTGCGCTGGCCGACTACGCGGACAGCCTGCCGGAGGAAGTGTTCGAGCCGACGCTCCACATCGACGCACTCGCGCCCATCGAGCACATCGACGAGGCGCTGCTCAACGCGCTCGAGAAGTTTGAGCCCTTCGGTCCGGACAACTCCGAACCGCTGTTCGCCTCGCTCGGCGCCGAGGTCGTCGGCTACCCGCGCAAGGTCGGCAAGAACCACCTCAAGCTCTCGCTCCGGGCGGGCGAGCGTGCCCTCGAAGCTATCGCGTGGGGCCGCAGCGCGGAAATCGTCAACCTGACGCCGGACATGACCGGCGCGGGACAGATTTCGGATCATGTCCCAAGCCAGGGAACGACAAACCTGCGCTTCGGCAAACTCGACATCTGCTACTCGGTCTCCCGCCACACCTGGAACGGCCGCACCTCCACCCAACTCACGCTCCGCGACTTCCGCACGGCCGAGGACGAGGGGCCAGGGACTGGGGACTAGGGATTAGGGAGAACCGGAAGAGGCCTCTTTGCGACTTTGTGGTGACCTCCGTGTCATGAATTCTGTACTCGGGCCTCTGCCTTCTGGCTTCTGACGTCGGCCACTGATGAGTACTTCATGGCAGCTCAAATCCACGGACGGACCCGAGTACTTCGAGTACTCGCCGAACCCGAAGCTCGTACTCGCCTTCTTCACCCGCCGCGGCGGCGTGTCGCGTGGTCCGTTTGAGTCGCTCAACACCTCGTTTGAGGTCGGCGACGAGGACCGCTGCGTTGAAGAGAACCTCGCCCGGACTCGGCAAGCACTCCAGTTGCCCGCAGTACAGACCATACGCCAGACGCACTCGGACATAGTCCTGCCCATCGCCGGCGGCCCCGTTCTGCCCGAGACCCTCACTGGTGACGCCTCTATCACCGACCAGGTCGGGATGGGGCTGGGGATAAAGGTCGCCGACTGCCTGCCGGTCTACATCTATGCCGAAGACTCAAGCTGCATCGGCATCGCCCACTGCGGCTGGCGCGGGACCGCAGCACGGCTGGCTGAGAAGACCGCCCGCGGCCTGTCTCGCCACTTCTCCGTTCCCCTCTCCGACCTACGATTCGCGCTCGGCCCCTGCATCTGCCCGAACTGCTACGAGGTCGGCGACGACGTCCGCGAGAAGTTCGGCGAGAGCTTCCCAGTGCCCGACGACTTCTTCTCCCCCGCGGTCGCACTTCGTAGCTCGGCGTCCGGCGTTGCCAAGTACCGCCTCGACCTCCGCGCCGCCAACCGGTGGCTGCTGATGGAACTGGGGCTGCTGGAAAAGCAGTCCATTGCGCTCTGTACATACGAGGAGGACAGGCTCTTCTACTCCGCCCGCCGCGACCGAACCACCGGCCGCAACCTGGCCGTCATCGCCCTGCGCTAGGTCCCGGACATCCGTCCAGTTCAGCGAACCCCGACCACAGATCCACCGTCCGACACTTGACCTCAACCTGAACCTCAACTTCAGTCAGAACAGCCCTAGTTTCCTATATGTCCTCATCGAATTCGGGCTGGAAATGTCCTAAGTTCCACATTCTCAACTCACTATTCGCCATCTCCGAATCTCCCCTACCCCGCCCCCCAGGCTATTCTACGAGCTGTTCTCCAAACCGCCCGGAAAGCAGTTCGGACGATTGCCCGGCACGCTATCCGGAGAGGAATCTGGAGAACTACCCGACCCGCTGTCCGGTCAGTTCCCTGGAAGGCCATCCCGAGAGGAACCCGGCGAACTGCTCGGAAGATTGCGGGGACCGCTCTACTGTGGACTGCCCCGCAGATTGCGCAGGGAATAGCTCAGCAAGTAATTCGGAGAGCAGCCTACCAGGCAGCGCGGCAAGCAGTCTTCTCCGCTGTTCGGAGAGGAGTGTGGCAGATTCCCTGGCAAGCTATCCGAACGGCGGTCAATGCCGAGCCGATGTTCATCCATCCTGCCGGTTCGGCCCCAGTCTCGCACCTGGCCGCGCCGGCTGCTCGCCCCTCTCCTCATTGACACAGTAGCCCGCGAGTTCTAAGATGTCCGCGATGAGGACGCGGCTTCCGGTCAGTGGTTGGCGCCGGCTTCGTGGCGCCAGGATTCGAGGAAATGTCGTGAAAGCCGCGTCCGTCTTTCTGCTGGTCGGCTGCTGCCTGTCGACGGCAAGCGGCCAGTGGCTGGAAACAACTATCCACCTTCCCGATTCGAGCGAGCCGTATGCCATCTGCTATAGCTCGGTCAGTAACAAGGTCTACTGCGCTAACCGAGTCACCAACAGCGTGGCGGTGATTGACGGCGAAACCAATGCCATCCTCACGATTGTGACAGTCGATACGGGGCCAACGGCTCTCTGCTACAACCCGAACGACAACAAAGTCTACTGCACGAACATAGGGGTCGGCCCGATGCACGACGGCAAATTGACCGTGATTGACTGCATGACCGATTCGGTCATCGCGACCTTGGCCACCGGCTTCGGCCCGTGTGCGCTCTGCTACGATTCGGTTGAGAACAAGATCTACTGCGCGAACGGGAACAGCTCTACCGCCACCGTGATTGACGGCGCAACTGATACAATCATCGCGACCGTTCCCGTCGGCGACGGCCCCGGTCTCGTTTGCTACAATTCGGCCAATAACAAGGTCTATTTCGCGTACTGCGGGTACGTCGGCGAGGTCACCGTGATTGACGGCGCGACCGACACCATCGTTGCGACCGTGGTTGTCGGCAACTTCCCTTCGGCCCTCTGCTACAACCCAGCCCGCAACAAGGTCTACTGCGCGAACGACTGGGACCCCGCCTTAACAGTGATTGACGGCGCCACTGACTCGGTCATCGCGACCGTACCCGTCAGCGTGGGGCCACACGCCCTCTGCTACAACCCAATAAACGATGAGGTCTACTGCGCGGGTTGGTACGGACTTTTCATCGTCGACGGCGCCACGAACGGCGTCATCGACACCGTGTTCGCTTTCCCATCCGAGCCCCGCCTGTGCCACAATCCGACCAACAACAAGATGTATCTTGTGGGCAGCTACGACGATGCGACCGTGGTTGACGCCGCGACCCACAACGTGGTCAAGACGATCCAAATCGGCCGCGGCTCGCACGACCTATGCTACAATCCGGTCCGGAATCGCATGTATGTCGCCAACGAAGAAGACTCGAGCATCTCGGTGCTGCGTGACGTCAGCATGGACATTAGCCCGGTCACCATCCTGTCGCCGACCGGAATCGTAGACTCCGGCACCGTGCAGGTGCCGAGAGCCGCCATCCGCAACTTCGGACCGACTTCGCAGGTTTTCCCGGTGACGATGGACATCGGAAGCGGCTATGCTCAGACGGTGCAGGAGACACTGGCCCCTCGAATGACGGACACCGTTGCCTTTCCTTGGTGGAACGCCGGCCCAGTCGGCGCGCTCGCGGTCACTTGCATCACGTCCCTCGTCGGCGACGAGGACCCGACTAACGATACTATCCGCGACTCGGTTCGAGTGGTGCCGCCGCCGAGGCACGATGTCGGCGCCGTCGCAATCGTCTCGCCAACGGGCAGCGTACGGGCCGGCGACACCGTGATACCGAAGGCTCGAATCAAGAACCTCGGGAATCGGTCGGAACGGTTCTTCGACGTGAGGTTCCGCATCGGGGCGAGCTACAACGAGAAGGTGAATGTCGAGGACGCACTGCTGCCCGATTCGGCGGCGGAACTCACGTTTCCACCCTGGTTGGCAGAAGCGGGCGACTGGGCGGTGAGCTGCTCGACCATGCTTGCTGGTGACGAGGACAGCACCAACGACAAGACGAGTTTGCTGCTGCACGTGTCCGCGCAAACGCTGGCGATTGCACCGGACCAATCAGACCGGATTGAGACTGGCAAGAGCAAGACATATCGGTTTTATGCCCTGATTCAGGGAGATACGGGCGGAGTTGTCGAGGTAGCGCGGCCATCTCTCCCACCGAGCTGGAGTGCGAGGCTCTGTAATGCGGCCGGGACGCAAGAACTGACCGACACCGATGGTGACGGAATACCTGACATCGGCTACGTGGCGCCGGGCGAGTCGAGCCGGTTCTCGCTGGATGTGACCGCTCCGTCCGGGACGCAGGGAGACACAGCGTCGCTCGGTCAGGAAGTGTTCCTCGTGGCGGGACACGTGGGTGACCGCCCGGATATCGCCGACACTGCCGTGCTGACCCTGACCCTCGTACCGGAGCTCTCGGTTCACAACTTCCCGAATCCGTTCTCCGACCACACCGCGTTCGTCATCGGCCTGCGGGAAGACGGTAAGGCCAGCCTGACCGTCTACACCCGAACCGGCGAGCGCATATGCCGCGTGCTTGAGAAAGCTGACATGCTGGCCGGAGTCCACGTCCTGCGCTGGGACGGCGTGAACGACAACGGCCGCCGCGTCGCGCCCGGCACCTACGAGTACGTTCTCGACTACGCGCACGCGGACAAATCCGAGCGTATCCACAAGAAACTGGTACTGACGTTGCAGTAGGAAATGAGCATGTCCGCCACCAGGACGCGCCTTCCGGTCAGCGGTTGCCTTCTGCTGTCCGCTCTCTGCCTCACTTCTACTGCATTCGGCAAGGTGAGCTGGCAGAGGACCTATGGCAGGGGTGGCGACGACCAGGGCCGCTCGCTTCAGCAAACCAGCGACGGCGGCTTCATCGTCTGCGGCTCGACTACTCAGCGAACAGGAGGGTATCATGACGCATATCTCATCAGGACGAATGCTCTGGGCGACACGCTCTGGATTAGAACCTATGGTGGCACAAGGGAGGACGCGGGCTACTCGGTCCAGTTGACCGCCGATGGCGGCTACCTCGTCGCCGGCAACACCACATCCTTCGGTGCAGGAGGCTGCGATGTCTATCTTGTCAAGACTAATGCTCAGGGCGATACGGTCTGGACCAGAACCTATGGCGGGACAAAGGACGACCAGGGCAACTGCGTCCAACCGACATCGGACGGCGGCTACATCGTCGTAGGCTGGACCTATTCCTCCGGCGCCGGCGGTCATGATGTCTATCTCATCAAGACCGATGCCCAGGGCGACACAATCTGGACGAAGACCTATGGCGGGTCCGGTTGGGACGAGGGGTTCGCAGTCGCAGCGACCGCTGACGGTGGTTACATCATCGGAGGTTCTACCACCAGCTTCGGCGCGGGGGCGTATGACGTGTACGTAATCAAGACCAACGCCTCGGGCGACACGCTCTGGACCAGAACCTGTGGCGGCGCTGGTCTCGACTATGGCTACTCGATCCAGCAGACTGCTGACGGCGGCTACGTTGTCGCCGGGGCTACCACGTCGTTTGCCGCAGGGCACTACGATGTCTATCTCGTCAAGACCAATACTTCGGGGGACACGCTCTGGACCAGAACCTATGGCCCGAGCGATGACGGAGGCTATTCAGTTCAACAGACTGCCGATGGCGGCTACATCGTCGCCGGCTTCACTAACTCGCCCAGTCTCTGGGATGTCTATCTCATCAAGACTGACCCCAGTGGCGATACGCTCTGGACCAGAACCTACGGCGGGACCGATTTTGAAGCGGGCTACTCCGTCCTGCAAACCACGGACGGAGGCTATGTCATCGCTGGCTTCACCGGTTCCTTCGGCGAAGGGGACAATGATGTCTATCTTATCCGAACCGACGCCAACGTTGACGTGGGACCGGTCGCGACCCTGTCGCCGCCGGTGATTGCGGAATCTGGGTTGGTCTACCTGCCACGCGCGATTGTCCGTGGCTACAACGTGACCTCGGCCGCGTTCCCGGTAACGATGAGAATCGGCGCGAATTACACACACACGGTACAGGAGACGCTGGCGGCACCACTGGACACGGTGACGTTTCCTCCCTGGACTGCCGAGCCGGTCGGTTCGCTCCTGGCCACGTGCTACACCTCGCTGGCTGGAGACGAGAACCCGGACAACGACACCGTCAGGGATTCGGTCAGAGTGCTACCTTCACCCCTGGACGATGTTGGCCCGGTCGCGGTTCTGTCGCCGGCTGCAGTGATAGAGTCCGGCAGTGTCTGCGTACCGCGCGCGGTCGTTCGCAACTTCGGCCAGTTCACAGCAGTGTTCCCCGCAAACATGACCATCGGTTCGGATTACGCCCGGACCGTGTCGGAGACGCTGGAATCGGGTACGATTGATACTCTGGAATTCCCTTCGTGGGTCGCCGGACCGGCCGGCTCTTTGGCCGTCGCGTGCTTCACATCGCTGGCTGGGGACGAGAACTCGAGCAACGATACGATCGGGGATTCGGTCAGAGTTGTCCCCTGGCCCATGCACGATGCCGGGACTGTCGCGATTCTATCTCCGCCCGGAACGACGGAATCCGGCAGTGTGTACCTACCGCGCGTGGTTGTCCGAAGCTTCGGCATGATTCCGGCGGTGTTTACTGCGACCCTGGAAATCGGGGCAGGCTATGCCCGGACTGCACAGGATTCGCTCGCGCCAGGCGTCGCGGACACGATAGTGTTCCCGTCTTGGACGGCAGGACCGACGGGTTCGCTCGCGCTCACGTGCTTCACTTCGCTGGACGGAGATGAGAATCCGGCCAATGACACCATCAGTGATTCGGTTCAGGTTATCCCTGCGGCAAGGCACGATGTCGGCGCTGTCGCGATACTCTCGCCGACCGGCAGCGCACGGGCCGGCGACACCGTGATACCTCGGGCAAGAATCAGGAACTTCGGAAACAGGTCGGAGCGGTTCTTCGACGTGAGGTTCCGCATCGGTGCGAGCTACAACGAGAAGGTAAATGTCGAGGACGCACTGCTGCCCGATTCGGCGGCGGGACTCACGTTCCCGCCCTGGGTGGCGGAGGCGGGTGATTGGACGGCCTGTTGCTCGACCATGCTGGCGAGTGACATGGACAGCACCAACGACAAGGCGAGTTTGCTGCTGCACGTGTCCGCGCAGACGCTGGCGATTGCGCCGGACCAATCAGACCGGATTGAGGCTGGCAAGAGCAAGACATGTCGGTTCTATGCCCTGATTCAGGGAGATACGGGCGGAGTTGTCGAGGTAGCGCAGCCATCTCCCCCACCGGGCTGGAGCCTCCGGCTCTGTAGTGCCACCGGTGAAGAGGACCTAGGCGACACTGATTCGGATGGAATCCCTGACCTTGGGTATCTGGCACCGTCCGAGTCGGGGCGCTTCTCGCTGGAAGTGACGGCGCCATCCGTGACGCAGGGAGACACCGCGTCGCTCGGCCCGGTCACAATCCCTGTGGCGGGACACGTGGATGGTCGCCCGGACATCGCCGACACGGCCGTCCTGACCCTGACCCTCGTACCGGAGCTCTCAATCCACAACTTCCCGAATCCGTTCACCGACCATACCGCGCTTGTCATCGGCCTGCCCGAAGACGGCAAGGTAAGCCTAACCCTCTACAACCGAACCGGCGAGCGCGTGTGCTGCGTGCTTGAGAACGCTGACATGCCGGCCGGTGTTCACGTCCTGCGTTGGAACGGAGTGAACGACAACGGCCGCCGCGTCGCGCCCGGCACCTACGAGTACGTTCTCGACTACGCGCACGCGGACAAGTCCGAGCGCATCCACAAGAAACTGGTACTGACCGGGCGATAGCAGACCCCGAGCAGCGAGGAAGTGCTGCGGTCTACTTGGGAATAAGGGGTCCCTCCCCCGGTTGACCTCCGTGGGTGAGGGGCTAGAATCGTACGAGCGCTGGAATGACACGCAGGCCGGAGGAGGCGCCGCCAATGCGCCTTTCAGCGAACAACTGCAATGAGGAGGTAACATGAAAGGTCTATTCTTGCTCGCGCTCCTGGTGCCGGCAATGGTGCTGGGAGTACAGCGAATGATGGTGAACGAAGAGTTCACCGGTACATGGTGACCCTACTGCCCAGGCTCAGCCCGCGGGCTGTGGGAGCTGCAGTTTGCAGCTTTTGATTCGGTTCTGACAATCTCTCCTATCACTCCGGCGACGCCTACGCCAACCAGGCCGGGAGCGACCGGTCCGCTTACTACAGCGTGTCCGGCACGCCGACCGTGAGGCTGGACGGCGACTTCGAGGTCGTCGGCGGCATGCAGACCGGCAACAACTACATGGCCTATCGTTCGTACTTCGATAACCGCAAGGAGGTGCCGAGTGCGCTCGAAATCGACCTCGCCTGCACGTACGATTCGGCTGGCCGGTCCGGTCACCTCGACATCAAGCTGAAGAACACGACCGCGAATCCGGTCGACGGAATGCTGCAGGTCGCGCTCTGCGAAAACCACATCTATCAGGTGTGGGGCAATCTCGACAGTTTGCAGCACGTCGAGCGGGCAATGCTGCCCAGCGCGGCGGGCGAGTCGGTTTCGGTCGCCGCCAACGACTCGCTGTCGAAGAGCCGTGATTTCACCGTCGACGCGGCCTGGGTCGCGCGGAACTGCGAACTGGTCGTGTTCGTCCAGAACACCGGACGCAAGACGATCGTGCAGGGCGCGCACGTCGGCCTGTACCAGATTCCGCAGCTTGAGTACCGCGGGTACGCGAACGCGTATCCGGAGCCGGGCGGCGACGCCAACCTGACCGTAGCGCTGCGCAACATCGGCTCGGGCGACGCGGCAACGGTCAGCGGAACGCTCTCGACCTCAGATGCCTATGTGGACGTTACCACCGCCAATGCCGACTTCGGCAGTATCGCCATCGCCCAGGACGTCTACTCGCTGACACCGTTTGCCATCCACGTCGATGCGGCCTGCCCGGATAACCATCTGGCGACGATGAATCTGGCGGTGAGCGGCGCGAACGGCTACTCGACTAGCGTCAATTTCCCGCTGAACATCACGGCCGGTCGCGGGTTCTCGGACGACATGGAGACGGGGACAAATGGCTGGAGCCACTCCGGCGTGGTCGACAACTGGCACCAGACCATCCACCGGAGCCAGTCGCCTGCGACCAGTTGGTACTGCGGGGTCGAGAACTCCTGGCAGTACGCAAATCAGGCCGATGCCATGCTGGTCACGCCCTACTTCACGGCCGGCGACCCGGCGCAAGTCACTTTCGACCAGTGGTACAGCGTCTCTCCGGGTGACAACTGCGTGGTCGAGGTGAACAACGGCTCCAGGTTCTGGCCGCTTTTGGAGTACTACAACGGAGCGAACGGGGACTGGGAGAACCGGCTCTATTCGCTCCAGGATTGGTCGGGACAGACCATCCGGCTCGGGTTCCGATTGCTGACCAACTACAGCACGGTGTCCGAGGGCTGGTACGTGGACAACTTCCTCTGCCAGCCGTACGTGCCCGGAGTCGCCGAGCACGGAGCCGGGGCACAGGTCCTCAGCGCCAGGCTCGCAGCCCGGAGCCCGGCGTTCCGGACCGCAGCCATCGCCTACACGGTCCCGGCCGGGCACTCGGCCCAACTTGCCGCCTTTGACGCAAACGGCCGGCTGGTCACCGTGATAGCGAGCCGCCTGACCGGAGCCGGCCGCGCCGACTGGAACCTTGCCCGAGTCGATGCCGGAGCCTACTTCGTCCGCCTTTCGGACGAAACATCGAGCAAGGTCACCAAGGTCGTGGTGGCGAAGTAGTCGGACAGAGTCAATGCACGAGAGGCGGGCTCTGCCCGCCTCTTCGTTGTTGACGGGCTCCAACTGCAGTATCTCCCGCAAGCGAGCATGGCGCCGGCAGGAGATACGACCGGTTTTGCTTCCCTCCGGCGGCTCGGACGCGTATACTGACGGCCAGGAGAAAAGTTGCCAGCCGAAGACCTGTACATTGAGGAAGAGGAAGCGCAGACCCGGGGCCAGGGGTTCAAGCTGCTGCCGCGGGTCTGGCCGTTCTTCCGCCGGTACCTCGGCCGCACCATCGTCGCCGCAATTCTCCTGATCGGCTCGGCCGTGATGGGGCTTGCGGCCCCGCTCCTCGTCAAGCACGCAATCGACGTGAACATCCCGCAGAAGGATGTGCACGGCCTTGTTGCCATCGGCATCGTCTATCTGGTACTGCAACTTGCCATCGGCGCGGCCGGCTTCTTCCAGCAGGCCCTGCTCGCCATCGTCGGCGAGAACGCAATTGCCGACCTGAAGCACTCGCTCTTCGGCCACATTGTCCGCCTGCCCGCGAGCTTCTTCGATAAGAACCCGGTCGGCCGGCTCATCAGCCGCGTCGAGAGCGACTCCTCGGCCCTCCAGGAGATGTTCTCCTCCACCGCGGTCACGCTCGCCCGCAACCTGGTCATGCTCGTCGGTATGTCGGTCGTAATGCTCATCGTCAACTGGCGGCTGTACCTCGCGATTGCCGGGCTTTTCCCGGTGACGATGGTCGGCTTCTACCTGCTGCAGAAACGGTCGCGGCCACTCTATCTGCAGATGCGCCGCATCGTGGCGGAGATAAACAACTTCATCACCGAAACGATGCGCAGCCTGCCGGTAGTGCAGGCGTTCAACCGCCAGGAGTACTTTGCCGGCCGGATGGACGAGAAGGGACGCCGGCTCTACGGCATACGGAAGCAGGAAATGTTTATCTGGACCTGGATATGGCTGGTCTGGGACTTCGGCGAGATGGCCGGGGTCGCCATCACCCTCGGAGTCGGCGGCCTGTTCGCTCTGAAGGGCCAGCTCACGGTCGGCGGGCTGTTCCTGTTCTACAGCTACGTCACGCGCTTCTTCGTCCCGATCCGCGCCGTGTCCGAGCAGATTCACATCATGCAGCGCGCCTTCGCCTCGGCCGAGCGGATGCTCGGGATTCTTGATACTGCGCCGGAGCCGGACGGCGAGCTCGAGGTCACGCCCGGCAGCTTCCGGCGAGCCCTGCAGTTTGAGGGAGTCGAACTCGCCTACGAGGGCCGGGGCACCGTTCTCCATGACATCAACCTGGAGATTCGTAAAGGTGAGAAGATTGCGCTCGTCGGCGAGACCGGCGGCGGCAAGACCTCGATCGCGAGCCTCGCCCTGAAGTTCTACGAGCCGAAGGCGGGCCAAATCCGGCTGGACGGGACCGAGCTCGCCCGGATTCGGAACCAGTCGCTACGCCGGCTGGTCGGGTTCGTGCCCCAGGATGTCATCCTGTTTCCGGGCACCGTGCTCGACGACCTGCGCCTGTTCGATGAGTCGGTGAGCGAGACCCGGGTCCACGACGCGGCCCGGCGGGCGCGGCTGCACGAGCGCATTCTCGCGCTGCCCCAGGGCTACGGAACGAGCCTGATCGAGCGCGGGGTGAATCTCTCCCTGGGCGAACGGCAGTTGCTCGCCTTTACCCGGGCGCTGGTCCTCGACCCGGAAATCCTGATTCTGGATGAGGCCACTTCGTCGGTTGACCCGCATACCGAGCATCTCATCCAGCAAGGTCTGGAGGAGCTGCTGAAAGGCCGGACCGCGATTATTATCGCTCATCGCCTGGCGACGATTCGCATGGTCGACCGCATCGTCGTCGTCCGCGCCGGTCACATCGTGCAGCAGGGAACCCACGACGAGCTTGTCGCCCGGGACGGCTATTACAGCCGGCTGTACAAGCTGCAGTACCTTGCGCAGGAGGCAACAGCGACTGAATGACGAAACTCGAAGCGCGAATACCGATTGCAGTCCGAATGAGCCAGAACGATGAATTCGGACTTGGCCTCAGCGGGCCCCGTCGGAGGGTGCGGGTTTTGCCCACATTGATTCGTCATTCGTGCTTCGGGCTTCGGGTTTCTCTCGTGACCTGGCGGCTGCGCCGCATGGTTCACGAGTGCCGTGAAAGGCTGGCGCCCATTGGCTGTTAGCGCGACCACGAAGCCGCGGGCCATAACGCTGCTCGACATGAAGCTTGTCCTCCGCTTCTGGCGCGAGGACTGGAAGCGATTCATCGGCCTGACCCTGCTGACACTCTTCTACGCCGCGGTCGCCATCGCCTATCCCCGGATAATCGGCTACACCATCGATGCGATTCAGCGCGGGCTCGCCGACCCGGCCCACTTCGTCTTGAGCACCCTGCGGAACTTCGTGCTGCTCCTGGTAATGGCCCGGATCGCCGGGGCGCTGGCCGAAGACCTGCGGCCGCTGGCCTACATGCTCTCGGGCGCGCGCTTCCTTTGGCGGACGCGCAACCTCGTCTTCCGCGCGGTGCTGAACCAGGGGTTCACATTCACTAACCGCTTCCCATCGGGCGACGTGCAGGAGCGGCTCGACCAGGACCTGACCGACGTCTCCCAGTTCGCGGCGGGTGGCATCTTCTGGCCGATGACCTCGGTCCTGACCATGGCCTTTGCCCTCGTCATCCTCCTCCGAATGAACTGGCTCCTGACCCTGGCCACGCTGGTGCCGACCGTTGCCAGTTTCTTCGTCTACATCCGGGTCGGGCCCAGCGTGGACAAATGGTGGCGGGAATGGCGCGAGAAGATGTCCGAGACGAACAATTTCCTCGAATCATCCTTCTCCGGAATCCGGCTGGTCAAGGCCTATACGATGGAAGAACGCAACTCCGCCCGTCTGCGCCGGATTCTCAACGAGCGGATCCGCTCGGCCGTGCGCGGGGCCAAACTGCGGGCGGCCTTCAATTCCACCTACACCACGGTCGGCGGTTTGGGTTCGCTCGCCGTGCTTGTGCTCGGCGGGCTGTTCGTCATCCGCGGCCGGCTCACCATCGGCGAGTTCGTGGCGTTCAACGCCTACGTGGACATGCTTGTCTGGCCGATGATCGGCATCGCTGACATGATTACCTGGATCTGGCAGACCGGGGTAGAGGAGCGGCGAGTCCGCGAGCTGGCCGAGTTTGCGCCGGACGTCAATATCCGCAGCGGCTCGCGGCCGGCGCCCGACTTTCGTGAGGTACGGATGAGCCATGTCGGGTTCAGGTACGCGCCGGTTGCCGCGCCCGAGCCTGACGCGGTGCACGCGCCTGCCGGCATCAGCCAGCCTGCGCCGGCGCCGGCACCCGGTCCCCTGCGGCCGGCGCTTGAGGACATCGACATCGTCCTTGCGCCCGGCGCCCGCGTCGGCATCGCCGGCACCGTCGGGTCAGGCAAGAGCACCATCATGCGCCTGCTGGTTCGGGCCGCCGAGCCGACCAGCGGCGAGGTCACGGTGAACGGCACGCCGGAGCCTGAGTTCGAGGTGAAGTCGCTCCGGGCGCTTTTCGGCTACGCGCCTCAGGAAGCCGGGCTCTTCTCCGACACGATTCGTAACAACATCATCCTCGGCCGCACCGCGCCGGACACCGAAGAACGGCTGCGGGAGGTAGTGCGCATCGCCCAGCTCGAACCGGAGCTTGGGGCGATGGCGAAAGGCACCGAGGAACTCATCGGTGAGCGCGGCCTGCGTCTGTCCGGCGGGCAACAGGGACGCGTGTCCATCGCCCGGGCGCTCTTCGACCGCCCGCGCATCCTGCTGCTCGACGACGTCACCGCGAGCCTCGACGCCGAAACCGAGCAGCAGTTCATCCGCGACGTGATTGACTATATGCAGGGAGCGACGCTCGTCATCGTGTCGCACCGGCTTTCAATCCTTGCCGCCTGCGATGCCGTCTATGTGCTCGACCAGGGGCGGGTTGTCGAATCCGGCCGGCACAGCGACCTGCTGTCGCGGCGCGGGCTCTACTGGAAGCTCTACCAGCGCCAACTGATGGAAGAGGCCCTGGAAGAAAAGTAGCGGCCTGCCCCGAAGAATCCCGACAAACCTCTTCACCCGGCAGGCACGTGTCGAAGCGGCGATTGCAGTCCAGCCGGCCCGCGCGTACGGCAAGCGCGCGAGAATGCAGAGCACGGCGACGCTCGGTCGCGACACTGGCAAGCGACAGGGGCGGCCTTACGGCCGCCCCATGTCGGGCAGGGGTGGAGGCGTTACCCCGGTACGGAAATCTCCTGCTGCGAACGCAGTCAGAAATCAGAAGTCAGATACCAGAAGTCAGGAGCGTCCGCACTTCTGCCTTCTGAGTTCTGCATTCTGAATGCTGCATTCGTCCGCACTTCCCTGTGTCAGTCTATCTGCCGGCGTATGAACGTCGGGATGTCCAGGTTGCCCTTGTCAATCGACAGCCTGGCCTCGGTGCCTGCGGTCCGTTTCATGGACGGGAAGAGCTCCATCTCGGCCAGCAGGTCCGAGACCTCATCAACCTTGGGCAGTGGGTCGGATAGACCGGTGGCGATCATCGTCACCTTCAGGTTCTCGTGCAGGTCGCGGCTGCGGGCGGCGCCCATCCGGACGTCGGCCTGACCGTTGGTTGCGTGGAAGATCGTTGTCGCGGCCTCGTCCACTTCCTTAAGCGTCATGCTGTCGTCCCCGGAGATATTGAGCAGTATCTTCCGCGCGCTCTCGACCATCACGTCTTCGATCAGCGGCGACTGCAGTGCCCGATGGGCGGCTTCCGAGGCTCGGCCCGCGCCCGAAGCGATGCCCACCGACATGACCGCGCCGCCATGTTCCGACATCACCGCGCGGACGTCGGCGAAGTCGATGTTGATGAGCTGCTTGGTAATGACGACTTCCGAGATGCCGCGGACCGCGTTGAGCAGCACGTCGTCGGCCAGCCGGAAAGCCTCGAAACACGGCTTCTCGCCGTACTCGGCCAGCACACGCTCGTTCGGGAGTACGATGAGTGTGTCGACGTGTGGCCGCAGGGCCTCGATGCCGCGTCCGGCCCGCTGATCGCGCAACTTGCCCTCGAACGCAAACGGCTTGGTGACCACGGCCACGACGAGCGCGCCGTTCCGCTTCGCGACTTCGGCCACGACCGGCGCCGCGCCGGTCCCGGTGCCGCCGCCCTCGCCGGTCGCGACGAACACCATGTCGAAGTTGGACAGGGCTTCGCGCAGCTCCTCGATCGACTCATCGGCCGCCTGCTTGCCGATCTTCGGGTCGCCCCCCGACCCCAGGCCGCCGGTGAGCTGAGCGCCGATTTGTATCTTGTTCGGCGAGAGCGACATCCCCAGCGCCTGCAGGTCGGTGTTGACCGCATGCAGCTCGACGCCGGACAAACCGGCATCGATCATGTGGTTTATGGCGTTGCAGCCTGCCCCGCCGACGCCGAATACTCCGATGCGGGTCAGGTTCTTCTCTTCCCTTACCGGTTCGATCATGCCTTGCCTCCGTTAGGTGATTTGCGACTTACGATTTTCGATTGTCGACTGAACGGAACTCGACACTCGTCATTCGTCATTCGACACTCACGAGAACCAGCTTCTGACTTCCTCGCCGACCCCGGACCAGAAGCCGGGCGTCGGGAATTGACTTGCCGCTTTGCCCTCGACCCCGCAGCGGATCAGACCGACGGCGGTGGCGAAACCGGGCGCTTTCGTCACCTCGGCCGGTCCGGCCAGGCGGTCCGGCCTCCCGAGCCTGACCGGCATGCCGAATATCTGCTCGGCAACCAGGTCGATTCCACTCAGGGATGCGCCGCCGCCGGTGATTACCACTCCGGCCGACAGCCCATCGCCGAAACCCGACTTCCTGACTTCGGTGTCCGCCAGTGTGATGATCTCCTCGGCGCGCGGCTGGATGACCGAGGCCAGGAGCCGGCGCGAAACCTGTTTCGGCCCGCGGCCCGAAGCATCTTCGACCGCTATCGCTTCGTCCTTCTCAATCTGAGTGGCCATCGCCGCGCCGTACTTCCGCTTCAACTCCTCGGCCTGCGAAAAGGTCGTGCGCAGGCCGATGACGATATCCTTGGTGATGTTCGTCGCCCCGATCGGTAGCAGCTTGGTAAACCGGATCTCACCGTCGCGGTAGATTGAGACATCGGTCACGCCGCCCAGGTCGAGCAGTACGACCCCGAGTTCCTTGTCCTCTTCGTCGCAGACCCCGTACAGACTCGCGATTGACTGGAGCACCAGCGAGCGGTTCCGCGACTCCAGCCGTTCCATTACGCGATAAAGGTTCTCGACCGCAGTCACCGCGCCGATGATGAGCAGCGCCTCGACCTCGAGTCTGACCCCAAAGAGTCCGATCGGGTTACGCACTCCCTTCTGGCCATCAACCACGAACTGAGTCGGCACCACGTGGAGTATCTGCTCATCGTTGGGCAGCCGGACGGTCTGCGCCTGCTTGATGACGTCCTCAACGTCGCGGGGGCTGATGCCGCGCTGCGGTTTTCGCACCGGCACCGCCGCGGTACCGGTCAGGTGCTTGATATGCTCGCCGGAAATGCTCGCGAAGACCGGATACGACTTGAACTTGCCGCCGGCCATCTGCTCGCACTGCCTCGCCGCCGCCTCGACCGATTGCGCCGCCTTGTCGAGGTTGATAACCACGCCCTGCTTGAATCCGTCGGGCGCGGCCGTGCCGTGTCCGACGATGGTCGTCTTTCCGGCGTGGTCGGTCTCAGCCACCAGGCACGCAATCTTGGTGCTCCCGATGTCCACCGCCGCGGTACGCCTCACCTTCGCCATGCTACCTCCTAGGGAAGGGAGTCGGAGGTTCAATGGGCCTGGGGTCCGGGCCGGACGCCGGAACCCCTGGACCCTGGAACCTTCGAACCCTGTCCATCGCCCTGCCGCTACCGGCCATTCGCCGCTCCGCTCCGGAACTTCTGAATTCTCGCTTCTGCATTCTGGATTCTGGCTTCGTTCGGCCCTGGTAGATACTGCACTTCCTCTTCCAGCAGAATCCCGGTCTGCTCCTCGACCGTCGCCTTGACAATCTGAGCCAGCTCGTACACATCCGCGAACCGCGCCTTGCCCGTATTGACCAGGAAGTTCGCGTGCTTTTCCGAAACCCTGGCCCCGCCGATGCTTCTGCCCTTTAGCCCGCACTGCTCGATCAGCTTTCCGGCCGGAATCCTCTCACCGTCCTTTTCGGGATTGCGGAAAAACGAGCCGGCCGACGGCTCCGTCGGGTGCTTCGACCAGCGCTGCTTCCGAATCTCCTCCGGTGACACTCGACGCTCGCCATTCGACATTCGACATCCGCTCGGGAGTTGCATCGTCACTTCCAGCACGATCCGGCTGTCGTCTACCATCGGTTTACGGTACTCGCGCCGGATCTGCGCGTCGCTGAGGACCGACTCGTTTCCATCGTGGTCAAGCACCGTGACACTGATCACAATATCGCCCAGCGACCGTCCGAAAGCGCCGGCGTTGGAGTGAAGCCCGCCGCCGACCGTGCCTGGTATGCCGGCGAGGAATTCGGCCCCGGCAAGACCTTCCTTCTCGGCAAATGTCGCAACGGCATCGAGCGCAGCGCCGGCACCGGCGGAGAGGATTCGAGGGGTCGAGGATTCGAGGACTCGAGTGTCAGACACCGGACCCCTTGAATCCTGGATTCCTTGAGTCCTTTGTTCCTTGATCTCTGCCAGTTCGCCTCCGAGGCAGATGACGATTCCGCGCAAGCCCTGGTCAGACACGAGCACGTTCGAACCGCGGCCGAGAAGCCACGTCCGTACACCGGTTTCGCGGCAGACCTCCAGCACGCGCGCAAGCGTGTTCCGGTCGCGGACACTGACCCAGGCGTCGGCCAGACCACCGATGCGGAATGTCGTATGCTTCGACATCGGCTCGGCGAAGCGGAGCTCCGCCGCGCAGCCGGTTACTGCTTCGCCAAGATGGCTTCGCCAATCGTGCATATGTTTCCTGCTCCGGCGATGAGAACCACGTCACCCTTGCGCAGCTTACCGGCAAGCAGCGCGGGCACGTCGGCCATCTCCGGGACGTAGGCCGCGGCGGGCCTGCCCGCTGCCTCTACCGCTCGCAGTATCAGGGTCGCGTCCACGCCCGGAATCTCGGGCTCGGATGCCGCGTATATCCTGGTCAATATGAGTTCGTCCGCCGCGGCAAAACACGTACCGAACTCCTCGGCCAGCGCCTTGGTCCTCGTGTACCGGTGGGGCTGAAACACGACCATGATACGCCGGTCGGGAAATGCATGGCGCAGGGCCTCGAGGGTAACCCTGACCTCGGTTGGGTGGTGCCCGTAATCGTCGTACACCACCACGCCGTTCTTCTCTCCAAGCTTCTCAAGACGCCGATGGACTCCGGAGAAGACGGCCATCGCCTGCGCCATTGTTTCAAAACCTATGCCCAGCTCACTGCCGGTCGCGAGCGCGGCCAGGGCGTTTGCCACGTTGTGAACCCCTGGCACCGGCAGATTGAACCGTCCGACTTCCTTACCGGTATAGAGCAGGGTGAAGGCACTCGAGAACCCGTAGAGCTGGATATCCTTCGCCCGAAAGTCGGCCGCGGACTCAACCGCGTAGGTCACAACCCGTCGCTTGGCCCGGTTCCGGATGGAGCGGACCGCGGGCGAGTCCATACAAAGCACTACCGAGCCGTAAAAGGGGACCCGGTTTACGAACCGGGTGAACTCGCGCTTGATATCGGCAAGGTCGTGGTAGACGTCCAGATGCTCGCGCTCGATGTTCGTGACCACCGCGATTGCCGGGTACAGAGCCAGGAACGAACGGTCGCTCTCATCTGCCTCGGCAACAAGATACTCGGACTGGCCTAACCTGGCACCGGCGTCAGCACCCATGACTCGGCCACCGATGACGCTGGTCGGGTCGAGCCCGGCCCGCTCCATCAGGTGCGCGACCATCGAAGTCACGGTTGTCTTCCCGTGGCTGCCGGAGATGGCGACCGAGAACTTCATCCGCATCAACTCGGCGAGCATCTCGGCCCGGCGGATGACCGGAATCTCCCTGGCCCGCGCCGCCTCCAGTTCGGGGTTGTCGGAACGGACCGCCGACGAGTAGACGACGACCTGCGCTTCGGCGGAGTTCGCGGCGTCGTGGCTGATCGAGACCCGGATTCCCGCCTCGGCCAGCTTCCGCGTGGTGTCGCTCTCCTTTGCATCCGAGCCCGTCACCTCAAAACCGAGGTTCTTCAGGACGAGCGCGATGCCCGACATGCCGACCCCGCCGATTCCGACGAAGTGAACTCGCTTCAGGCGACCAAACACGAGCCCCTCCGAAAATGACGAGTGACGATCGGCGAATGACGATTGAGACTCGCAGTAACAAGCGCAAAACTCGGACTTTCCCTCAGCTTGATCATTGATTCGTCATTCGGGTTTCGGACTTCGAGCTTGGCTCCGGCACGCGGCTCAGTTCCTCCGCTATCCTGCTGGCTATCGCCACCGCTGCGTCGGGCCTGGCAATCGACCGCGCTGCTCTCTCCATCTGCTGCCGGCGCGGCCCGTCGTCAATCAACGTGCGAATCAGGCTGGTGAGTCCGGACAGGCGGCTCTGGTCCAGAACTGAGGCTGCTCCGACCGACGCCAGGTACTCCGCATTGGCGTCCTGGTGTCGGTCGGTGGCGTATGGGAAGGGAATGAGTATGGCAGGAATGCCAAAGGCAACCAGTTCGGACAGGACCACGCCGCCTGCCCGGGACACGGCTATCGTCGCCCTCCGGTACAGTTCGTCCGGATGGCTCGTGAACTCCACCAGCTCGACGTTCTTTGAAGCGACGCGGGACCGGACGAACTCATAGTCCCGCCGGCCCGCAACGATGATAAAGTTGAGGTTCGCAAGCGCCGCGGCCGCGTCGAGAGCCGCGGCATTCAGGGCCTGAGCACCGAGGCTGCCACCGATGAAGAGCACGGTTTTGCCGTCGTCGCTGCGTTCGCCCCGACCGAAGTCGCGCCGCAGCGGGTTGCCGGCCACGCTGCTTGCCCCGGGAAATGGCTTCGCGCTCGGGAATGCGAGGAACGTCTCTCGCGCTCTCGGCGCGAAGAAGTTCGTCACCCTGCCGGGAATGCAGTTCTGCTCAAGCAGGAAATAGGGTGTCCCGCCGAACTCGGCCGCGGCGAGCAGCGCGGCGGTCGCAAACCCGCCGGTGGCTGCGACCCCGGAAGGCGTCACGCGGCGCAGGAGGCTGATGGCTTGCATCAGACCTCGGCTGAGGAGCCAGGCGGCACGAGCCTTGCCGCCGATCCCCTTGCCGTAGAAGCCGGACGAGGCGAGGGGCGCGAAGGCGAATCCGTTCTCGATCGCAACCTGGTTCTCGAGCCCGGACTCGCGTCCTGCCCACAGCACGTCGATTCCCAGACCCCTCATCTCGATGCCGAGGGCCAGAGCCGGAAACACGTGACCGCCGGTGCCCCCCGCGCCGAGCACCACCTTCACGCCGCTTCTCCCCGATTCGTCATTCGGACTTCGCACCTCGGCATTTCCCTCATATCCTGCCCCCGAACCTGCCGAGCACCAGCACTTTGTGTCGGGCGGGTGTGGCCGAGCCAAAACGGAGAACGCTGCCGCGCGGAGCCGCGGGCAGGTCCACTGCCACTCGGTTCCGCCGGTATCTTGAGATATTGAGCAGGACCCCGGCGGCAAACAGGTTGGAGAGCAGCGCCGACCCACCGGAGGAGATGAAAGGCAGCGGCTGCCCCGTCGTCGGAATCAATCCCAGCGCAACTGCGATGTGGACTACCGCATAGAGAAAAATGGCAATCGTAATCCCCGCCGCCAGATGCTGGCCGAAGGGCGTACGCGCTTCCGAACTGATTTTCATGCCGTACAGGAAGAGTATGAGATAGAGCAGGCAGACGGCCGCGCTGCCGATGAAACCGAACTCCTCGCCGATTTCGGCGAAGATGAAATCGTTGTACATCTTCGGGAGGAACTGGAATTTCTGGCGGCTCTCGCCCAGACCCCGCCCGAACGGGCCGCCCGACCCGATGGCGATGAGTGACTGCTCCTGCTGGCGGTGCTTGCCGGCCCTGAACTTGGCAAAGCGGTCGCGGGCGTGAGGAAGGCAGGTCACCGCGATTACGAACAGCGCCGCACCCACGCCGACGGTTACGGCCAGACGCCACCACTTGACACCGACGACCACGAAGAGCGCCAGGCTGGCCACGGCGATGATGAAGCTTGTGCCGACCGCCGGTTGCAGCAGGGTGAGGCCGACAACGGCGAGCACGATCGCGCCCGGCAGCAGGAATCCCCACAGACCGTGCTGGTCCTTGCCCAGCTCCTTCAGCCAGTCGAAATACCCGGCCAGCCAGACCAGCAGTGCGTACTTCGCGAACTCAGCCGGCTGGAACATGAAAGGACCGAGCTGCATCCAGCGCTGCGCGCCCTTGAACATGAAGCCGATGACGAGAGTGAGAATCAACAGCGCGACGAAACCGAAAAGCAGCACCCACTTGACCTTGCCGTTCCAGAGGGTGTACCGGAGCTTTGCGCCCAGGAACAGCGCCAGCAGGCCCGCGCCCGCGCGCAGGCCCTGCGACTTCAAGAACGCCACGCCCTTGTGACAGGTCGTGGCGTAGACGAGCGTGACCCCAATCAGAACCAAAGTCACGACTACAAACAGCACGGTGGAATCAATCGGCCCTGATGGCCGCTCCGGCCGGCGCAGGCCCTCCCACTGACCGACGGCAACCGTCGCGAGCTTCCGTCCGACCGGTGTTGCCGCGGCCGGCCGCCGGTTAAACAAGGTTGCTCACTTCCCGGCGGAATGCCTCGCCCCGGGCTTCGAAATCACGGAACTGGTCGAAGCTGGCAAAGCCCGGAGCAAAGAGCACCGCATCTCCGGCCTGGGCTTTATCCCGCGCGGCGAGGACCGCCCCCGTCAGGTCCGGCAGCAGTTCATAGCGGCAAAACCCGAGGTCGTCGAGTTCGCGGGCGAGCCGGGTGCTGCTCTCGCCGACCAGGACCACCCACCGGGCGTGCTTCTTCATCGCCCGGACATACTCCGCCGTGGGCAGCGCCTTTTCCCTGCCTCCGGCGATGAGAACGACTCGGCCCTTGCCCTGCCGGCCCTCGGCAATGGCCTCAAGCGACCTGGCGCCGGCCGACGGGTTGGTTGTCATGGAACTGTTGACGTAGTCCACGCCCCGCAGCCGGCGGACAAACTCCAGCCGGTGGGGCAGGCCGCTGAACGTCTTCAGCGTATGGCGGATGGGGGCGAGACTCACCCCGAGCAGACGCACCACTGCGACGGCAGCGAGGCAGTTCTGGACATTGTGCTCACCGGGCAGTCGCAGTTTGCGGGCCGGCAGCACCTCACGGTCGCCTGCCCAGATGCTCCCGTCGGAGTAGTAGGCATCGACGCCGGGTCGCCGCATGGAGAAGAAGTGCTTCTCGCCTCTGCCGCGCGTTCTGGCTGCATAGACCAACCGGTCATCGCGATTGAGGACGGCGTAGTCGTCGCGCTCCTGGCGGTCGAGTATCCTGAGCTTGCAGTCCGCGTAGCGGCGGACCGTGCCATGACGATTCAGATGGTCGGCGCTGATGTTGAGAATCACCGCGACCTTGGGCTTGAGCCAGCGAGCCCGCTCCAACTGAAAGCTCGATGTCTCGACCACGTAGTAGTCCCTTGGCCCGGAAAGCAGCGCGGCTGAGAGCGGCTGTCCCGGCGCCAGGTTACCGCCGCAGAACACACTCTTACCCGAGTCCGCAAGTATCTGAGCAGTCAGGGCGGCAGTGGTCGATTTACCGTTTGTGCCGGTGATGGCGATGATTGGGCCGCTCACGAATCGGCTTGCCAGGTCGAGCTCGTCGACAACCGGGATCAGCCGCCGGCGCAGAACCTGTACCAGCGGCCGGCTGTTGGCGATGCCGGGACTCACCACCGCCCAGTCGACCCGGGCCGATTCAGGCCGGTTCGTCGTCGTCATACCTGCCTTCTTCAGGCGCGCCACCGCCTCGGATTGCAGCGCCGCCGCGTCCTCATCGCTGCCGACCACCTTTGCCCCGGACCGCAAGAGGAACCGCGCCGCCGCAGTGCCGGACCGGCCCAGCCCGACGGCGAGGACTCTCGCACCTTTCAGGTCGCCAGGCTTCAAGCCCTCGGCCCCAGGCTCAGAGCGCCGGGTTCCTGGCTTCTGGCCTGCGGCCCGCACTTGACTCATCTGATCTTCAACGTGCCCAGGGCGGCCAGCCCGAATAGAACTGCGAGAATCATGAACCGCGTCACCACCTGCGGCTCGGACCAGCCCGCGAGTTCAAAGTGGTGGTGCAGCGGGGCCATGCGGAACAGCCGCTTGCCTCCGGTAGCGTGAAACCAGCCGATCTGCAGCAGTGTCGAGCCTGTTTCCATGACCAACACGCCGCCGACTATCGGTAGCAGGATTTCATGTTTGCAGAGTATCGCTGCCAGGCCGAGGATGCCGCCCAGCGGCAACGAACCGGTATCACCCATGAAGACCTGGGCCGGCCAGGCGTTGAACCAGAGGAAACCAAGGCAGGCGCCGACGATGGCGAGGCAGAAAACAGTCATCTCGCCGCCGGTCGGTACGAACATGATGTTCAAGTACTGGGCGAGCTTGTAGTGCCCGGATACATAGCAGAGCACGGCGTAGCTCCCCAGCGCTACCGTCACGAGTCCGGCGGCCAGGCCGTCGAGGCCGTCGGCGAGATTCACGGCGTTCGAGGCCGACACGATGACCATCATCACAAACGGGATGTAGAACCAGCCGAACTGCACGACGATGTTCTTGAACAAAAGGACATTGGTGGTCGAGCGGTTCGCCGGGTCCACCGGGATGAAGTAGAGCACGGCCCCGACGAATAAGGCCAGCGCGAACTGGCCGACGAGCTTCACCGTCTTGGAGAGCCCGCGCGGCTTGCGGAGTCTGACCTTGACGTAGTCGTCCGCGAATCCGAGCAGCCCGAGCCAGCAGGCAACGAGAATGCCGAGCTGGATCTGGCGATTCCTGAGGTCGGCGAACAAGAGCACCGCCAGAAGACCGGCCGCGAGGATGAGGACGCCGCCCATGGTCGGAGTGCCGGCCTTGCCCCGGTGGCTTTCCGGCACTTCGTCCCGGACATTCTGGCCGATGTTCAGGCGTCTGACCAGTCGAATAAGCGAAGGTCCGAGCAGCAGCACCAGTACGATGGCCAGTCCGCCGGCCATGGCGGCCCGGAAAGTGATGTACTTCATGATGTTGGCCAGGGCGGCGGTCAGCGGATGATGGGTCAGGCTGTGTGTCTCGCGCAGCGACGTGAGCAGGTCGTAGAGCACCTAGGCTGTCCTCTCGAGCAGCTCGCGGACCGTCTCGCGGTCATCGAAGTGCCGGCGCTCGTTGCCGACGATCTGGTAGTCCTCGTGCCCTTTGCCGGCGACCACGACGGCGTCGCCGGGCTTTGCCTCGGCGAGGGCGCGGCGGATGGCCTCTCTGCGGTCGGGCTCCACCGTCCTTGGCGACGACCCCATGCCGCGCAGGATTTCATCGATGATCGCCTGCGGTGATTCGCCCCGCGGGTTATCCGACGTCACGATCGCCACGTCGGCCAGTTGCGCGACGGCGTCGCCCATCAGCGGCCGCTTGCCCCGGTCGCGGTCGCCGCCGCAGCCGAACACGACGATGACCCGGCCGGTCGTGAATTCCCTGACGGTCGAGATAACCCGGCGCAGCGCGTCCGGCGTGTGCGCGAAGTCCACGTACACCCGGAACGGCTGGCCGGCGTCCACCGGTTCGAGCCGGCCCGGAACCGCGGCAAGCTCCTCGGCCCCCGCCATCATCAGTTCCGGGGTCCAGCCGAGTGCCTTGCCCGCGCCGACCGCGGCCAGCAGATTGGAGAGGTTGTGGCGGCCGATGAGCCTGAGCCGCACCGGCCAGGTACGGGCGTCAACGGCTACCTCGCAGTCGAGCCCGTCCGACCGGACCCCGGTCACCCGGCCCGAGATGGCCGGCACCGGCTCGATGTCCGGCCGCGTGCCGTAGGAGATGACCCGGGCCTTGGTCTGGTGCGGGATGTCCCGTCCCATCGCGTCGTCGAAATTCGTCACCGCGGCGGCGCTCGGGATGAGCGCGGTGAAGAGCCGCAGCTTGGCCTCACGGTACGCGTCGAGCGTTCGATGGAAGTCGAGGTGGTCCTGCGTCAGGTTCGTGAAGACGCCGACCTTGAAGTCGAGGTCGAAGACTCGGTCGAGCGCGAGTGAATGCGACGACACCTCGGCAATGCAGAGCGGGACCTGCCTCTCCGCCAGCCGGGCGAGGAGCTGGACGAAGTCGAGGCTCTCGGGCGTCGTCTGGCCCGCCCTGACCGTTTCACCGCCGTCAAAGTACTCGATGGTACCCACGAACCCGGGCTCGATGCCTGCCTTCCGCGCCATCGACCGCACGAGGAAGGCGGTAGTCGTTTTGCCGTTGGTACCGGTGATACCGACGAGGCTCAGCTTGCGCGCCGGGAAGTCGTAGTAGCGGTTCGCGACCTGGGCGAGGAAACGGCGCGGGCTCTTGGTCTGGATCACGGTCACCCAGTTCTTGTGCACGCTGTTGACGTCGGTCGTCGCCACCGCGACCGCGCCGCGGTTGACCGCCTCGTCGATGTAGGTCTGTCCGGAGACCTTGAAGCCCTCGATGGCGACGAACAGGTAGCCGGGTTTTACCGCCGCCGAGTGGTAGGCGAGGCCCTTGATCTCCAGGGCCGAGTTACCCTGCACCGTACAGGGCACGCCTTTGATCAGGTCGGCGATTCGCTTCACGGCTATCCCCTCGGCCCCTGACCCGCGTCCCCGGCCGCAAGACCGGCTTCTCTGGTCCGCATCCGTTCGAGCAGAATCAGGTCCTCACCGATTTGTTTAAACACCGGGCAGGCGGCGGTGCCGGCGAAACGTTCCGTCTTCGGCTCGTCGACGAGCACGGCGACGACGTAGCGCGGCTTTTCTTTGGGAAAGAAACCGATGAAGGTCATCCGGGACCGGGTGCGGGAATAGCCGCCGCCCGGCTCGACCTTCTGGGCCGTGCCGGTCTTACCGCACACCGACACGCCGTCAATCTGCGCCATCGTGCCGGTCCCTTCGGACACGACCCGTTCGAGGATGTCCTGCATCCGACGCGCAGTCTCCGGCCTGATGGCCTGGCGGAGCCGGCTCGGGCTGTACTGCTTGACCGGGGCGTTGGCGGCCCCAAGGCCGCAGGCCGACTTGAGCGCCGAGCCGCAGGCCGCCAGCCTCGAACCCAGCCCTCGCGGCCGGTGGCTTGCCGCCGGCACGTACGGGCTCGAGGCCTGCGACCGCCTCACCGACTCGACGATGTAGGGCCGAAGGTAGACGCCGTTGTTCGCCACGCACAGATAGGCAGCGGCGAGTTGCAGCAACGTAACCGTGACGCCCTGGCCGAAAACCACGTTCGCGAAGCGCAGCCGGTTGAGCTTGCCCGGCGAGTCGATCCGGCCGCTCCCCTCGTTGGGCAGGCCGATGCCGACCGCGTTGCCGAAGCCAAGTGCCCGCGCCAGTTCGTAGTACTTCTCGGGGTTGAGTTGCATCGACAGGAGCGCACAACCCGGGTTCGACGACTTGATGAACAGGCCGTCAAAATCGAGCACCCCGTTCTTGTGGACGTCGTGAATCTTGTACTTGCCGATCTGGACGAACCCGGAAGACACGTCGAATCGCTCGCGCGTCAGTCGGTCCGCGTCCGGGCTTTCCAGCGCCGCCGCGCAGACGACGAGCTTGAACGACGACCCCGGCTCGAACTGGTCGGACAAGGCTGCAGACTTATAGGTTTCCTTCGGGTATGTTTCGTACTGCACCGGGTCATAGCCCGGGTAGTCGGCGAGCCCGAGGATCGAGCCGCTGGCGGCGTCGAGCACGATCGCCGAGCCGCGGAGCGCTCCGCACGCGAGGACGCGTTCTCTCAGCGCCTGGTAGCAGACCTGCTGCACGTCGAGGTCGAGCGTCAGGTGGATGTCAAGGCCGGGAACCGGCCGTTTGCTGGGAAAGCTGGGATAGGGGAACGCACGGCCGATCGCATCCTTCTGGAGCTGGACCCACCCGCCGTGCCCGCGCAGCACCGAATCATACTCGAACTCGAGCCCGGCCCGGCCGCGGTCGTCGCCCACAAATCCGACCACGTTGGCACACAGCTCCCCCTGCGGATAGAGCCGGTCGTAGTCATCGTCGATGTAGGTGCAGTTGCTGAACTGCCGCTCGACCAGCACCCGGCGCAGTGAGTCCGCGTCGGCGTAGTCGACGTCGCGCCGGAACCAGAACATGCGATCGTGCCGGGAAATTTCCTGCCGGATTGCCCTGCGTTCGGCCAGACCGAACTGGGCGAGAATTCCGGCCAGCGTATCCTTGTCGCGCGCCCATTGCGGCAGAATGCGGATTGAACAGCAGGAACGGTTGAGGGTGAGGGGCCGGCCGGCCGCATCATACACCCGGCCCCGCGCGGCGTGCAGGTCAAGGGTCTCGCCCTGCAAAATCATCGCCGCCCGCTCATAGTGCTTCCAGCGTCCGAGCTGGACATAGCCGAGGAAAAAGAGCAGGCCGATCCAGGTCGCGGCGGCGACGGCGATGAGTACCTTGGTGCGACTAATGGGCTGTCGCATCCGCGCCCGGGTGTTTTGCCACTGCCACCATCTGTTCGTCCGGCATCGCCATCTGGTCCGCCGGAGCCGCCGGCCGTCCCTGTGCCACCCAGAGCGACTCCATCCGGGCAAACGCCGAGAGCCTGACGATCTCCGCGTCCACTCCCTCAAGCTGCTCAGCCACAAGTTGCCGCTCTGTCTCGAGCCGGGCTATCGTCCGCGTCAGCCGCACGCTGTAGCTGTGCTGATAGAGGTAGGCGACCGCCAGGACACAGAGGACGAAGACCAAAGCGATTCGCCTCACGGTAGTCATGAAATCACCTCCGCCGCCCGGAGCCGGGCCGACCGGGCCCGGGGATTGCGTGCTACCTCGGCCGCGCTCGGCATGACCGGCTTCGGCGTCAGCAGGCGCAGCTTCCCGCTTACCCGCCCCGCCCGCATGAACTGCTTCACTTCCCGGTCCTCCAGCGAATGATATGAAAGCGCAACCAGTCTGCCGCCGGGAACGAGCACCTCCAAAGCGCCGGCCAGGCCGCGCCTGATGTTCTCGATTTCGTGATTGGTGACGATTCGGAGAGCCTGGAAAATTCGCGTCATGGCCTTACGCGCAAACCGCGCCGGCACTGCGTCCCCGACCGCGCGGACGAGGTCGCCGGTTGTTTCTAGCTCCTGCCGCCGTTCGTGGATGACGCGCGCCACCCGGCCGCTCATCGGCTCCTCGCCGAATGCTCGGAACCAGTCCCGGAGAACCCGCTCCGAAGAGCGACGGATCAGCTCAAGGGCGGTCGGGGTGTCGGCCGTCTGGTCGAATCTCATGTCGATTGGCCCCTCGGCATCGATGGCAAACCCGCGGTGACCGGACGTGAGCTGGGACAGGCTCGCGCCGAAGTCAAACAGGACTCCGGTCACGGGTTCAAGCCCCAGTTCCCGCACAAGCGCGGGCAATTCCGCGTAGGTTGCGTGTACAATCTCCACATTGTTGAAGTCACTAAGTTGCCTCTTCGCCGAGGCCAGCGCCTCGGGGTCGCAGTCGATGCCTAGTAGGCCGAAGGACCGGCGACCCCGGCCCTGACCGTCGTCGTAACGCGCTGTCGGCCGCTCGCGTCCGGCGGACGCGGTTCGGTTGGGCTCTCCCTCGCTGCCCGCGGCGAGAGCCTCGAGGATCGACCGCGCGTGCCCGCCTCCGCCCAGGCAGGCGTCAATAACCACCCCGCTGACCGGCTTGAGGTACTCGAGAACCTCACGGGGCATTACCGGCTGATGGTACATCGCGCTGGGCCTGTCCGCCCGGCGCGGCGGCTCTCTCATCGGTCGCTCGTCTGCCATCAAGCCTCTTAATAAGTTCGTCGTACAGCCGGCTGTTCTCTACCACGTATTCGTCGAACCGTGCCGGGCTCCAGATTTCGAAGAAAGGACCAAGGCCGACAAACCGGGCCTCACCGTCGATGCCTGCCAGGTCGGTGAGCTTCTTCGGCAGGAGCACCCGGCCTTGAGCATCGAGCTCTATTTCATTTGCACCCGGCAGCCACAACCTCCGCAGCACCAAATCCTGCTCATTGTAAAGGTCGAGATTCCGCAGGCGCGTGACGTGCACCCGCCACTCGGGACGAACGTGCGCCTCGATGCACCCGCCGGCTCCGCGCAAAAGCACCACCCTGTCATCTGTGCCGGTGGGGAAACTCCGCCTGAAACTCGAGGGAATAGCTACGCGGTTCTTGGTATCCACAGCATGAGTGTGGTCACCAACGAAGAGAAAATCGTAGCTATCTTCTACCACATTTCACCACTTATCAGTCACTGGGCTTGATTCTATAAGTACCTGTCTCCCACGTCAAGCAATATATCAGCCCCACTCGACGTGTTAAGTATCTGAAAATGTTAATCTTAGATCCATGGTGAATAGCCGATACGCCTGGGAACGCGTCAGGGTGCAGCCGGATGCCCGGTTTCGGCCAACATCCGACCGAGTCAGCACTTGACTGACATCGGCTTTGTAGAGACACATCTGAGCCCGGTAACAGGTACCTGGAAAGACGCTGAATCGACGGCCGATCCCCGGCCGTGATCATCGCAGTTCCGCGCAGACGCGCGGTCGAGAACGAATGACTCAGCGAGGACGCCTTCGCAGTGTCCCCGCGTACCCCAATCTGACATTCCCGCGAATGTCAAGGGCCATTGCCTCGTGTCGAGCGAGTACGCGTAACCCGACGGGTGGCGAGAACACTTCAGGGAACCTCTTACTCTGGCCGCGACCAGCCAACAGATTCGCCTCGGCACGCTACCAGGCATCCAGTCGGTCGCTCTGATGCTGAAAGGCCCGCACAAGCAAACGCCGGCTTGATATCGCCACAATGATTCCAGCCGGACCTCGGCTA
>Ga0136653_10000177_pt1 | contig 32320 bp, 10 predicted proteins | sample LakKivw275mmetaG_FD_94866 | JGI IMG/M metagenome (GOLD analysis project Ga0136653, IMG submission 94866) | Anoxic lake water microbial communities from Lake Kivu, Rwanda to study Microbial Dark Matter (Phase II) - Lake Kivu water 275m metaG... | ecosystem: Environmental > Aquatic > Freshwater >...
TTGTCAAGTCAATGAGAAACTCCCGGTCTTTTGGCTTCAATTTAAAGTCTAATCTATTCATCGCTTTGTGAATTAATATCACAAAGATAATGTTTCTATATTAATTTGTCATGACACTAGTTGTAAGTAAAATTGCCCTGCTAAGATAATCATCCTGCTTAATTCTTCGTCCTTTCTCCTTTCTCCTTTCTCCTTTGTCCTTTAATCCCATCCTCCTATCTTTGAGCATAATCTTCACCCAATGGATTCGCCCAATCTTAGTCTCGTCGTTCCTCTCCTCAATGAGGAAGAGAACATCGACCTCCTGGTCAGCCGGCTGCATGAGGTTATCGCCACCCTGAACCTGTCGTGGGAATTGATCCTGGTGGACGACGGCAGCACCGACCGGACCTTTGAACGGATCTCTGCATATGCCGCCAAAGAACCGGAGATCGTGGGGATCTCACTGTCGCGGAACTTCGGACAGGAGATCGCCCTGATGGCCGGACTGAACCAGGCATGCGGTTCACTGATCATCACCCTGGATGCCGATCTGCAGCATCCCCCCGAGCTGATTCCCAAACTGATTGAAACGCAGAAGCAGGGTTATGATATCGTGAACACCTGCCGGCTTGAGCAGGAGGGTACCGGCCGTATGAAAAAATGGTCCTCCTCGGGTTTCTATTCCTTCCTTAACCGGCTGAGCAATGTCAGGATTGAACCGGGTACGGCGGATTTCCGCCTCTATACACGGAAAGCCCTCGACGCCTTCCTCGCTTTTCCGGAAAAAGACCGGTTCAACAGGGGCCTCGTGGCATGGATGGGTTTCCGCCAGGGGTTTGTCAACTATGTGGCACCCCCGCGTACGGCCGGGAAAACAAAATATACTTTTCGCAAGATGATCAGGCTGGGGCTGAACGGGATCACCGCTTTCTCCAGCAAACCCCTCCGCATCGCGGCTTACCTGGGGATCATCACCATTTCGATCGGGCTTCTCTATGTCCTGTATGCCCTGATCACCTTCCTGGCCGGAAAAACGACACCCGGCTGGACCTCACTCGTTGCAATAGTGGTGCTCCTGGGGGGAGTCCAATTGCTCTGCCTGGGAATTATCGGTGAATATATCGCCCGGATCTATAATGAAACCAAGAACCGGCCGTTGTATTTCATTAAGAACGATACCCGCGCCATCCATGATTAAATTCAGGAATCTGCTGACTCTCCGGTCGGGGGCTTTCCTGACTGTTCTTATTTGCCTGTTGCTGACCTGGCTCTACCTGGGTCCGGTGATCCAATCCCTGAATACCACCCTGTTCAGTGCCGGAGGCGATGGGCTGAAATCGTACTATTCCTATCTGTATCACGTTCAGCACGACCCTTCGTCACTTGAATTCCTGGGAATGAACTATCCATGGGGCGAATCGGTTTTCTTTACCGACAACCAGCCATACCTCAGCGTTACCATGCGGTGGCTTTGTGACCTTTTCCCCGGTTTGTTCGATTATTCCATCGGCATCTGGAATGCACTGATGCTGCTGTCCATTTCCCTGACAGCCCTCATGTTATACCTGGTTCTCGCGGAGCTGGGACTCCCTGTTATTGTCAGCCTGCTTGGCGGTATTGGAATTGCCCTCCTGTCGCCCCAGATCAACCGGATGGGGGCGCACTATTCATTGTCCTACGGATGGGTCATTCCTTTGGCTATTTACCTGTTGCTGAAGTTTTCGCGAAATCCTTCCTATAAATACAGTGTCGCTTTTTTCTTCCTGGTCGTCTGGTCAGGCGCCTGTCACCAATATTACATGGCGTTTGTCGGGATGATGATCCTCCTGTTCTGGATCTTTTTTGGATTCGGGCGGCGCACGACATTCGGCTCCTGGCGCGTGTGGCTCCCCCATTTACTGGTCCAGCTGGTTCTTCCTTTCATTGCGGTGCAATTGATGGTGGGCCTTTCGACCGATGTGACCGACCGGGGCTCCTACCCGTTCGGTTTTCTCTATTACCGGGCCTACCCCGAAAGCGTTTTCCTGCCAGCCGACCGCCCCTATGGCCAGTTCATCCATCATATCATCAATTATAAATACATCACCTGGGAAGGCTTTGCCTATGTGGGGTTGCTGGCTACTGCCGGATGTTTCATCTTTATTGGCAAGTCATTGACCCGCCTGGTCAGGAACCGCTTCCGGTCGGGGCTGGCCTACGATAATTCCCTCTTCCACTCCTGGCTCTTCTGGTCTTCCTTTCTTATCCTCCTGTATTCTTTCGGAATTCCTTTCATACTTGGACTGGAGGGGCTGATCGATTACATCGGCCCGATCCGGCAGATGAGGGGCATCGGACGGTGCGCCTGGGTGTTTTATTACTCGATGAATATCCTGGTGATCTATTCACTCTATCAGTTTTTCATCAGGAAAAAGAACAGCCTCCTCCCGAAAATCCTGATGGTGCTGGCCCTGATGGTCCTCCTCACGGAAGCCCACTACAATTTCAAAGGGATACGCCCCTATCTGACCAACAAGAATGCGGAATTCACCGACCTGAGGAATCGCCTTCCCGGGAATGATTGGGTAAAGAACATCAATCCTGATGAGTATCAGTCCATTATGACCATTCCCTTTTTCCATATCGGGTCAGAGAACACCTGGATTGAGGCTAAATGCGGCATTGACCGGATGACTTATCTGGTGTCACTGAAAACCGGGCTCCCGATGAATTCCGTCATGATGGGCCGGACTTCCCTCTCACAGACCTACCAATCGGTGGAACTATCGCTGGAACCTTACCGGATTCCGGAGATACTCAAAGAAATGGATCCGGATAAACCGTTCCTGATCTTATCCGCCTCCTGCAATGAGATCAGCGCGGTGGAAAGGAATATCCTGGATCATAGTCGGCAGGTGGGAACGGTCGGTGATTTCACGCTAAGCAAAATCTATCCTGATACACTCAGGGCACTGCATGATGCTTACATACAATCTGCCATCGCCAGGATCAATCCGGCAAGCCGGTTCGACGGGCAGGTTTTCCGGATGGATCCGGTTACCCCGGTCCACTGGTTCAACGGTTATCAGAATGAAAAATCCACCGGCGGCTATCAGTCATCCGCTTCCCATACAATTCCTCATAAAGCTTCCGGGGTGATCCTAGATCAGCCTCTGGATGGATTCAGGCTGCCCGGCGACATAACCCTCTCTTTTTGGGTCAAGGGGATCCGGAATGACAATATGGCAAAAATAAGGTTGGAAACAGCCCTTTTCTCCAAAAGCGGAGTGTGCGAATATTACCTTAGATCAGAAGTCTGGCATTGGCTGACGCTGCTCGATGGGGAATGGGGGCTGATCGAGCTGAAAGTGCCCGCCAAACCGGGAGAGCGTTTGCATTTGTACCTGACTCCCGAACTGGTAAAAGAAGACCTGGTAATCGACAACCTGATGATCAGGAATTCGGATGACGAAATCTCCGGGCTGGAAGACGGCAAGGGCTGGTGGATCAACAACCGGTTCTACCCGTTGGAATCGCTAAATTAAATCCCGGTGGTTCACTCCAACGCCGGATTTTCTATCTTCACGCGAAACTACACTCCATGCAGTACGGTCATTTTTCGCCCGACGGAAGGGAATATGTCATTGATAATGTGTCCACTCCAAAACCCTGGATCAACTACATCTACAATGACGAATACTTTTCCACGATCTCGGCCAATGGCGGCGGGATCAGTTATCACCGGCTGCCCCTCCATGGACGGATCACCCGGTACCGGATCAATGATGTCCCGGCCGACCGTCCCGGCAAATACATTTATGTTCAGGACGCTGACTCGGGTGAAATGTGGAGCCTCACCTGGCAACCGGTTGGCAAACATCTGGAAAAATACCGGGTGGCGCATGGGTTCGGATACACCCGGGTGGAATCGGAGATTGAAGGGATCCGGTCGGAGCTGCTGTTTTTTGTCCCGCAATCCGATAACCGCGAGATATGGAAAGGCTATCTGAAGAATCTGTCGGGGAAAAAGAGGCGGCTGAAAATTACCGGGTATGTGGAATTTGCCCTGGGACACGCACTGGTCGATCTGATTAACCAGTGCGACGACCAGCATTTCAACCGGGTTTATCTGGATAAAAAATTAAACTCGGTCTTCGCAACCAAAACCTATTGGGTTACGGAATCCCGGGGAACCCAGCAGCAGGAAAACAAGGAATGGGACCAGTGGGCCTTCTTCACCGTCAACCATCCGATCACCGGGTACGAAACCATCCGAGAGGAATTTATCGGCTTTTACCGGAATGAGAACAATCCGGTGGCTTTGGAAACGGGGAACCTGCGCTCCAGGGATACCGATTTCGGAAACGCCGTTGGAGCGATCCAGATCGAGCTCGAGTTGGAGCCGGGGGAGGCGAAAAACGTGATTTTTCAATTAGGTGTCCTTCCTAAGGAGGAAGTAGGAAGGAGGAAGGAGGAAGTAAAGAGATTTAAAACTATTGAAGAGGTTGACCTTGCGTTTCAAGAGGTGCAACAATATTGGGACGACTATTTCAGTCATACACGGGTGGTTACGCCGGATGCCGACATGAACATTTTCATGAACGGATGGTCGCCGTACCAGGCGAAGGTGGCGTTTGATATCGGGAGGGTGACCAGTTTCTATTACTGGGGGATCGGCCGGGGATTCGGGTTCAGGGATACGGCCCAGGATACTATCGCCGTCACTATATCGTACCCTGAAAAGGCAAGGCAACGCATCTTATTGTTAGCCAGACAGATGCGTGGCGACGGAAAAGTGTATCATCATTTTCAGGGCGACGGACAGGGCGAATTTACCAGGCATTGCGATGATCCTCTCTGGTTCATACTGGCGGTTACCGATTATATCAGGGAAACAGGTGATTTCACCATCCTTGGCAAATCCGAACCATTCATCGATGGCATACAGGGAACTATTCTCGATCACTTGATGGCCGTGGTCAAATTCGTAAAAGGAAACCTGGGAGTGCACGGACTGCCCATTTTCGGCCGGGGCGACTGGAACGATACCCTGGATTACATCGGTGGCGACGATGGCGGCGAAAGCGTGTGGGGTGGTATGTTCTACGTTACCATGCTGAACCTCCTGGCCGGGCTACTCGGCCGCATCAGACAACCGGCCTTGAAAACGGAAACGGAGGCTGTTAGCCGCGCCATGGCTCAGGCGCTGGATCAGGATTGTTGGGACGGCGAGTGGTACATCCGGGCTTTCGGCGAGCATCAGAAGCGGATCGGCTCCAAGGATAATACCTATGGAAAGATCTTCATCAACACACAGACCTGGGCCGTGCTGGCGGGATTGGATCCCGGGCGGCGCGAGAAGGCCCTTGAGAGTGTCCGAAACCATCTCGACAGTGAACAGGGACCCAAGAAATGCACACCGGCCTTTCGCGAGATCGATCCGAAGATCGGCCTCGTAACCCGGTGTGTATGGGGCAAAAAGGAAAACGGTGCCATTTTCGGGCATCCCACCACCTGGCTGATACAGGCTGAATGCATGCTCGGGCATGGCAATGAAGCGTTCCGGTACTACAAAAAAATGCTCCCCAACCGGATCGATTCCGATATTTTCCATGCCGAGCCCTATGTTTATTCACAATACATAACCAGCGATGAGCACGAAACCGCCGGCAGGGCCAGTCATTCCTGGCAAACCGGCACCGCTGCCTGGATGTACCGTGTGGTTCTCGACTACCTGTTCGGTGTCAGGGCAGGTTATGACGGGCTCATCGTTGATCCCGTGATTCCATCCCACTGGAAGGAATTCACCCTGGAACGCGTGTATCGCGGAACCCGTTACATCATACATGTAACCAATCCGGGCGGAAAAGAACAGGGAATAACCGGAATTCAGGCTGATGGCCGGCGAATCCCGGGAAATCAAATCCCTCTGACCAACAACAAGATTTGCAGGATTGAAGTAACTATGTAACTTCGGAGACACTTACCCTTTACACATTTCCACATTACACATTTCCACACCACACATTTATACATTGCACATTTACACATAACACATTTACACATTCCACATTGCATATCCCCCCGCATCATAATGCGGGGCTACAAACATGAAACGCCACCTACATAATCCCATCCTCACCCGCGCCGACATCCCGGGTATCCGGCCACATCTGGTCGATTGCAGTTCGGTCTTCAATCCCGGTGCGATCAGATTCGGGGAAAAGTACCTGTTGATGCTCCGGACACAGAGCCGGTCGCGGGAGACCTTCATGGTGATGGCAGAGAGCCCGGATGGAATTCATTTTACGGTTGAGGATCATGTTGTTGATTTTAAGGGAATTGAAAAGATCAGGGAGAAGATCTATCATATTTATGATGCCCGGATCACGCCTCTTGACGGCACCTATTATATCCTGTTCGCTATGGACATGGATTCCGGATGCCAGTTGGGATTAGGCCGTACGGATGATTTCAAAGATTTCAGGTTCCTGGGTATTATCTCCAATGAGGATATCCGGAATGGCGTGCTTTTCCCGGAAAAGATCGGTGGAAGATACCTGCGCCTCGACCGGCCCAACAAGGCAAGGCATACAGGCGGGCCGACTTCCGGAAGTACCATCTGGTTATCGGCCTCGGACAACCTGATGGAATGGGAACCGGTAGCTCCGGTCATCGAAGGCCGTTTTCACTATTGGGATGAGTTTATCGGAAGCGGACCTCCCCCGGTTAAAACACGGGAAGGCTGGCTTCACATCTATCACGGGGTGGCCACTCATTTCGGGAGTGCCAATATTTACCAGGCAGGAGTAGTTCTCCTCAACCTGAACGATCCGTCGAAAGTGATCAGCCGGGGATTGTATAACATTTTGGAACCCCGTGAGATCTGGGAGCTAACCGGCCAGGTGCCGAACGTGGTTTTTCCCAGCGGATGGATTGTGAAAGAGTTTGATTCTGATGGATTTGCAACACCTGACAGCGAAGTGTTCGTCTATTACGGAGCCGCGGACACCTGCGTGGGTTTGGCGGTGACCACTATAAACGAATTGATCAACAATGCATTATGTAGCGCCGGATAATCATCCGGCGAATTTCGTGATTAGTGATTTGCACATTAGCACATTAGCACATTATGAATCTTGGCATTTGGGATTGGTTGATCGTGGGAGCGCTGCTTGCGTTGATGTTCGGGATGGTTTTGCTGAGCAAAAACCTGATGAGGAGTGTGACTGATTTTCTGGCAACCGGCAGGACCGGTGGGCGATATATTATATCCATGTTTCATGGAACGGCAGCTCTGGGTGCAATAACTGTTGTGGGTGCGTTGGAGCAGAATTTCTCGGCCGGATTCAATGCCCGCTGGTGGGAAATGCTCACGGCCATCATCCTGGTCACCATGAGTGTGACTGGCTGGGTGGTTTACCGCTACAGACAAACGAGAGTCATGACCATGGCCCAATTCTTTGAGGTCAGGTACAGCAGATCATTCAGGATTTTTTCAGGTTTCCTGGCTTTCACGTCAGGGCTGGTCAACATGATCATTTTTCCGTCGGTGACTGCGCGGTTTTTCATCTATTTCTGCGGAATTCCCGAAATCGGGTTCATCGGGCCCTATTCCATAACCTTTATTCTGGTGACCGGCCTCATGGTTGCCATACCGTTGTTCTTCATTCTCACGGGAGGACATATTGCCGTCATGTTCACCGATTTCATCCAGGGCGTGTTCGTCAATATCGTCTTTGTTATTATCGTGATCCTGCTGATTGCCAAGGTTGACTGGACACACATCGGACAGGCCATGGATGCGGCCCCGAAGGACGCTTCACTGATCAATCCGTTCCAGTCGGGGAAAGTCCAGGATTTCAATATCTGGTATTTCTTCATCGGGATGTTCGGACTGATCTATACCAAGCTCTCCTGGCAAGGCAATGCGTCTTTTAACGTGGCAGCCAGGAATGCCCATGAAGCCAAGATGGCCGACCTCCTCACCAACTGGCGCCTGATTCCCCAATGGGGCCTGTTCCTGGTTTTTGTACCGGTAGTGGCCTACACGATCTTTCATCACACCGATTTCAAGGGGGTGGCCGAAAGCATCAGCGGCACCCTAGCCGGCGCGGGCAATGAAACCGTGCAGAGCCAGCTCAGGGTTCCCATGGTACTGAACTATATGCTGCCAATCGGTTTCAAAGGGGCTTTCGCAGCCATCATGCTGGCCGCGGCCATCACCTGTCATAACACCTACCTGCATTCATGGGGCAGCATCTTCATCCAGGACTGCATCATGCCTCTCAGGAAAAAACCCTTTGAGCATAAAGAGCACCTGGCTTACCTCAAATTGTCCATACTGGGTGTCGGGATCACGATCTTTGTCCTGAGCATTCTCTTTCAGCAGACCGAGAAAGTCTTCCTGTTCCTGGCCATATCCGGAGCAATTTTCGTAGGCGGATCCGGATCGGCTATCATCGGGGGGCTATACTGGAAAAAGGGAACCACGGCTGCCGCCTGGTCAGCCATGATCACAGGAGCACTGACAGCAACCACCGGCATTGTCTTAAATGCCGTGATCGAAGACTTCCCGATCAACGGCCAATGGTTCTGGTTCATTGCCATGATCTCCGCGGCTGCCGTTTATATCATAGTGTCGCTGGTAACCTCAAGGACCGCGTTCAACATGGACAAGATGCTCCATCGCGGCCAGTATGCCATTGCAGGTGAAATGAATATCGTGGAGGAAGAAACTGTCAAAGGCTGGAAAGTGATGGGAACAACCAGGGAATTCACCCGGGGCGATAAGGGAATCGTGATTGCAACCTATACCTGGACGGCCGTCTGGACATTGGTTTTCATTGCCGGTACGATCTATAACCTCACCACCGAAGTGAAGAATGCATCCTGGATGCAGTTCTGGAAGATCTATACCTGGATCTACCTGGTCACTTCCGTCCTTGTTACCATCTGGTTCACGGCCGGCGGGATGAAAAACCTGAAGGAAATGATCCAAACCCTCAGGACCATGGTAAGGGATCACAAAGACTCCGGATTTGTAAAGAAAGACTGACTATCCGTAATAGATGATGGCCATCATGGTGATGTCATCCGATTGAGGATTGCTGCACACGTGAAGGTTGAGGTCTTTTCCTACCGACTTGATCAAGGCTTCCGGCAGCTCCTGGTTGTTTTCCTTCAGGACTTTCAGCAACCGCTCGGTTGAATAAAGGTTCATGCTGCAGTCCTCAGCCTCGGTAACACCATCGGTGTACATGAAGAATTTGTCACCTTTCCGAAGTCCGACCGATGATTCCGAAAACTGCATGTTATCAAATAATCCGATCGGAATGGATTTCTTGAGCTCCAGCATTTCAACCTCTCCGCTGGAACGGATGATCACCGGGGGATTGTGGCCTGCATTGGCAAAACGTACCTCTCCGTTTTTCAGGTTCAGCACGCCCACAAAGAAAGTCACAAACATGCTGGATTCATTGTTATAAGACAAGGACCGGTTCAACGAGTTGACAAAAGCGGCCGGAGAACCGTTCTTGTCTGCGACGGACCGGAGAAGGGTTCTCGTCACGGCCATGAACAAGGAGGCCGGGACCCCTTTACCGGAAACGTCCCCGATGGCAAAACAGAGCTGGTCGTCTCCCAGCAGGAAGAAATCATACAAGTCTCCTCCCACTTCCTTGGCAGGCTTAAGAACGGCAAACAGGTCCAGTTCAGTCAGATTCGGGAACGGGGGGAACAGGTGCGGGATCATGCCCATCTGTATTTCACGGGCGATCCTCAGCTCACTTTCAATCTTTTCCCGGGCGGAAGTGGTTTCCTGGAGGTTGATGATATATTCGGCCAGCTTTTTCTGCATGTAATCGAAAGAATCATGCAGCTCCTTCATCTCATCCCTGGTCCTGATATCCGGCAATTCGACCTGGAAGTTGCCTTCCGCGATCTTTTTGGAAACGTTCGACAGGTTTCTCAGGGGCCGGGTAATGGATCGGGAAATCACGATGATCACAATCAGGATGATGACAAGACCGCCGGCTCCCAGTACAATGATCTTGTAGAACAGGCCATTCACGTCAGCCATGAACTCCTCGACCGGGAAAACGATCCCGATCGACCAGCCGTTCAGCGTTATGGGAGCATAGGCGATCCAGCTCAGCTTGCCGGTCTTGATATTCCGGTATTCGAGCTCGGCGAAACTCTCCTCTCCCCGGATCATGTTGCGGCCGATGGTCCGCAATTGCGGTGACTCTTGAGCCTCAGCAATGCTGAATATGGTCTCATGCATCATCATCTCCTTCATGGGATGGGTTACGATGGTTCCGTTCTTGGAAATGACAAAACCATAACCGGTCTCATACACCTTGATGGAATTCACGAATCTTTCCAGCCAGTCCAGGGATACATCCGCAGTCAGAATTCCTATAAACCGCTTTTGTCCATCAATAATTCGGTAGATCGGGACGGAATAAGTGGCCATGATGGCATTCCCCGCACCTTCGTCAAAATAGGGTTCGCTCCAGTCCGGACGGTCCAGTTCCTTCGGGATCTGATACCAGTCCATCGTGAAGTAATCATAACTTTCATCCACCAGGTATTTTAGCTTGATTTCCTCCCCCTCGCGATAATAATAAGCCATGAAGTACTTCCCGCCGTCTTTGAAAAAGTATGGTTCAAAAGCAATGGCTGCACCGTAGATCTCCGGATTGGACGCCACCTCCTGCCTGAGTATCCGGATCATCGTCTCTTTTGAGTAATCCGTATTCTCAATGATCTTTGAGTAATTATCCGGGATTTTCTGAATGCCGGTGAGGATCTTTTCTATCTGCGCTACTCCTTTTCTTGTCAGGTTCTCCGCATTGTTCCTGAGGTTTTTCTCAACCAGGTTCTTGGACACGCTGTAATTAAACAGGACAATGAGGCCAAAAATCAGGGCCACACTGGAAGAAATGAGAATAATGAGCTTAAACGCCAGCCCTCTCCTAATGTGAGCCAACCTTAACAGCCTTTGGATAACTCTCCTCATCCCGATTATTTTACATTTGTTTGCAGGTAGTGACGGAAGAAACCGGCGAATGGAGGAACTTCAGCGATCTGGCCGCTTTCTTTAAGTATGTTACCTGCAAACAGGTAATCTTTTTCCTGAAGGATAGTCGGAACATCTCCACCGGGATTGTATAGGTCCCTGTAACGGTCCAACATCCAGCGCTGATGAACGCGGTTGACCGGAAGGTTCATCTGATGGGCATAAGCGATGACCAGGTCAATAGCTTCCTCCGGGTTGGCATAGGCCATCTGCCAGCCTTCCTCGGTAGCCGTAACAAAATCGGCGCAAAGCTTGGGATCCTTGTCCATTTTTTCCGACAGGCAGTAAATACCGTCCTCCAGAAAATTCAAGCCATAATCGGCAAAAAAGAAAGTATTCAGGTCCTCCGGATCATAGCCCGAATTAATGATGGAATGATATTCATCGAACCAGTTGGCATTGGTGATCTCAACACCGTCCTTGAGAAACAGGTTATTGGTGCTGCCTATCGGGATGATTTCAACATCAAGGTTGTATTTCTTGAACAGGGCTTTCGGCTGAAGCTCATAACCGGTCCAGATCCCGGCCTTTTTGTGATTCATATCGGCGAGATTGACGATCCCGCTTGTTTTTTTTGTTACCAGCATGAGCGAGGAGCGGGTGGAGAACTGGGCAATATTGACGATGTCAACCCCTGAGGCTTTCATACTAATGGCGTTCATGAGCCATAACGCGGTGAAATCAATTTCTCCGCTCCGGATCATTTCTGAGGTGGTATAAAATGGCTGGTATGGGATGATCTCGACATCCATCCCATATTTCCGGTAGAGGCCCTTTTCCCTGGCCATATAATAGCCGGCGAATTGGGCGTTGGCTACCCAATAAGGAAGGAAAGTCACTCTACGCAGGCTTGTATCGGGGGCATTGATTTCCAGGGATACCGTTGTCGAAAGCCCGCCCTGGTCGGTGTTTTTTTGCTTGCAGGAACTGATAAGGATCGGGACAGCCAGCAAGTACAATAAACTATAACGCATGGTCTGAGCCAGGTTTGTGTTTGGCAGAAAGGTAACATTTTTCGATTTAACCTGCAATTCGTTATCATTGTAGTTAATACCCGATCTTAATCTTTCATTCCATGCATCACAAAACACTGCTTTCCATCCTGATGGTGACCGTCTTGATCAGCGCCTGTTCCGATAGGCAAACCGGCAAGGGTGAAACAACCGGTGATGAAGCTGTCATTCTTACTCCCAGGCCGGGTCCCAAACCACGCATCAACGGAACCCGGGTGTTTGGAGTCAGGCCAGGCCATCCGGTCCTGTTCAAGATTGCCGCCACGGGAACAAAACCCCTTGCCTATGAGATCCAAAACCTGCCTGAAGGATTGGCGGTGAATCCGGAAAACGGGATCATCAGCGGATCCCTGGATAAACCCGGGGTGTATACGATGACTTTCAGGGTGACCAATAAGCTGGGATCAGCGGAAAGAGAATTCCGGTTGGTTTGCGGCGATGAACTCGCGCTGACCCCTCACATGGGTTGGAACAGCTGGTACGTGTGGGAAAACCATGTGACTGACGATATTATGCGGGAAGCTGCAGACGCCATGGTTGACAACGGCATGATCGACCACGGCTATATGTACGTGAATATCGATGATTGCTGGGCCGTCAAAATGGAAACCGACGATCCGGAATTGAATGGTCCCGCCCGCGATTCAGCCGGAAAGCTGTTAACCAACAAACGGTTTCCCGACATGAAAGGACTCACTGATTACATCCACTCCAAAGGCCTGAAGGCCGGTACCTATACCTCTCCCGGACCCATGACCTGCGCCGGCCATATGGGAGCTTTTGGCCATGAGGAGCAGGACATCCAGACAATCGTCGATTGGGGCTTCGATTTCCTGAAATACGATTGGTGCTATTATAACCGGATTGCGAGGGATCAGAGCCTCCCCGAGCTTCAGAAACCGTATCGGCTGATCGACAGCATCCTGTCCAGACAACCTCGCGATATCGTTTTGAACCTCTGTCAGTACGGAATGGGAGAAGTCTGGAAATGGGGCAAGGAGGTTGGTGGCAACAGCTGGCGCACAGCCGGTGACCTGGGAGGCTCGTTTGAAGGCATCGGGAAAGCCTTGTTCCGCGATGGATTTGATGTTTACAGCCAGGACAGCCTGCACCTGTATGCCGGACCGGGCGGTTGGAACGATCCCGATTACCTTTTACTCGGCTATCTGAGCAACTGGAAAGGCCAAACGGTGCCCACTCCCCTGACGCCAAACGAGCAATATACCCAGATGTCCTTATGGGCTCTCGTGGCCGCTCCCCTTATTTTCAGCGGAGATATAACAAGGGTGGATGACTTTACCCTGAATGTCCTCACCAACGATGAGATCATTGAAGTCGATCAGGATCCCCTTGGCAAACCGGGATACCGGGTGTCCAAAAATGGAGATCTCGAGCTGTGGAAACGGGAACTGGAAGACGGATCCATTGCAGTCGGGCTTTTTAACCGCGGGGACGCTGCGGCCGATGTGACTGCCAGGTGGGACGACCTGAACATCAGCGGCAGGCAAAGAGTCCGCGACCTGTGGCGTCAAAAGGATCTGGGCAAGTTCAAGGAATCCTGGTCAACCACGGTCGGTCGCCATGGTGTGGCTATGATAAAAATCAGTCCGCTCAAATAAACCAATGAATTAAGATCGGTGTACCTGTAAAAAGTCTACTTTTGCGGAATAAATGTAATTTTAACACTAATTATGGAAAATCTGAAGGGTTTTGAGGCCTGGTTTGTAACCGGAAGTCAGCATCTGTATGGTCCTGAGGTACTTGAGTCTGTTGCTGAGCATTCCCGAAAAATGGTGGACTCATTCAATACTACTCCTGCCATACCGGTAAAGATTGTCTTTAAACCGGTTGTCAAGACTCCGGGGGAGATTTACCAGGTATGCCAGGAAGCTAACTCTTCAGCAACATGCATCGGCCTTATTACCTGGATGCATACCTTCTCGCCGGCCAAGATGTGGATTGCAGGTTTAAAAACGCTCCAAAAGCCCATTCTGCATTTACATACACAATTCAACAGGGATATCCCCTGGTCCGACATCGACATGGACTTCATGAACCTGAACCAGTCGGCCCATGGTGACCGTGAGTACGGGTTCATGATTTCGCGCATGCGCCTGGAGCGCAAAGTGGTGGTGGGCCACTGGCAGGATCCGGATGTCCAGGCGCAGATCGGAGCCTGGTCAAGGGTAGCCACAGCCTGGCTGGATGCCCAGGGTGCGAAAATCGCACGTTTCGGTGATAACATGAGGGAAGTGGCCGTGACCGAAGGGGACAAGGTGGAAGCCCAGCTAAAATTCGGCTGGTCGGTCAATGGGTATGCCATGGGGGATCTTGTGAAACACGTTGACGCGGTTACGGAATCCGGAATAAATGCCCTCACGGCAGAATATGAATCAAAATATACCATGGCTCCCGAACTGCGGAAAGGGGGAGCCAAAAACGCATCCCTTCGTGAAGCGGCCCGGATTGAGTTGGGCATGCGTTCCTTCCTGGAGGAAGGTAACTTCAAGGGATTCACGGACACTTTCGAGAACCTGCGGGGTTTGATCCAGCTGCCTGGCATTGCCGTTCAGCGACTGATGAATGACGGTTACGGTTTTGGAGCTGAGGGTGACTGGAAAATGGCGGCCCTTCTGAGAGCCATGAAGGTTATGGCAACCGGTTTGCCCGGCGGCAATACTTTCATGGAGGAATACACCTATCACATGGATCCTTCAGGCATGCTGGCTCTTGGAGCTCACATGCTCGAGATCTGTGAATCCGTTGCCGAGGGCAAGCCTTCCTGTGAAGTCCATCCGTTGGGGATCGGTGGAAAAGCGGATCCGGTTAGGTTGTGTTTCAACGTGGCTGCGGGTCCTGCCATCAACGTAACTCTTCTCGATATGGGTAGCCGCTTCCGGATACTGGCTAATGAAGTCGAGGCCGTCAAACCCAGGCATCCAATGCCCAAACTTCCCGTAGCACGGGTGCTGTGCGATCCGAAACCCAACCTGGTCACGGCGGCAACTGCCTGGATCTATGCGGGCGGAGCTCACCATACCTGTTACAGCCAGAACATCACGGCCGACCACATCCGGGATTTCGCTGAAATAGCCGGGGTTGAGTTCATTCTGATTGACAAGGATACCAAAATCAATGAGTTCAAGAACCAGCTTCGCTGGAATGATCTGTATTATCACCTGGCCAAAGGGCTCTGATGCATTGAAAAAACTGCTTGTTCTTGTCGTGCCGGCAGTGTTTTTGCTGATCCGGACGGGATTCTCGCAAGACACTACTGATCTGTACCCCGATCATCCCGGCTCCCTGCTCTACTGGTCTGAAAGCCGGGAGATGCCCCGGCTGTTGAAGATTTTCTGCCTGAAGGTCAACCTGCAGGATGGAAATTTGCAGCTCATATCTATTCCGGGGAAAGATCCTGACGGTGAAGGACCGGCTGAAAGCCAACTCACCAAACCCCTTGACCTGGTTGCGAAGGTTGATGCAATAGCCGCCATCAATACCAACGCCTTTGCCGGCATTCCCAATGACAAATCGCTGGGTTTCGGGTGGTATGAAGGTCGTCCCGTCAATATCCACGGGATGGTAGTTTCAGAAGGCAGGACCATCAGCCCTGCCGAGGACGGGCGCACAACCTTCTGGCTTTCTGCAGGCAATCGGCCGAATATCGGGAATCCCGGTCCACAGGATACGGTCATGGAGGCTATTGCCGATTGGTTCAGCCCCCTCATCCTCAATGACAACTTAATTCCCGATTCATCGGACAAGGCCAATCATCCCCGTACCGCAATGGGATTCGACGATACTCGCCGGTGGTTGTTGATGATGGTGGTCGACGGAAGGCAACCGGGATACAGCGAAGGCATCTCACTGTATGAACTAGCCTGTCTCTTTCGTGAGCACGGTTGCACCTGGGCCCTGAACCTGGATGGTGGAGGCAGCAGCATTATGCTCGTACGGGAACCCGGCCTAGAGGTCCGCGCGATGAACAGGCCCTCTGATCAGAAGCATAGACCCGTGCCGGTGATGCTGGGGGTGAGGAAGAGTGATGAGTGACGAGTGACGAGTGACTTACGACCATCGCCTTTATGTAAAACCCCAGACTTAAGTCTGGGGTTTTACATAAAGGCGATGGTCGTAAGTCACTCGTCACTCGTCACTCATCACTCTTCCTCACCCCCAGCATCACCGGCACGGGTCTATGCTTCTGATCAGAGGGCCTGTTCATCGCGCGGACCTCTAGGCCGGGTTCCCGTACGAGCATAATGCTGCTGCCTCCACCATCCAGGTTCAGGGCCCAGGTGCAACCGTGCTCACGAAAGAGACAGGCTAGTTCATACAGTGAGATGCCTTCGCTGTATCCCGGTTGCCTTCCGTCGACCACCATCATCAACAACCACCGGCGAGTATCGTCGAATCCCATTGCGGTACGGGGATGATTGGCCTTGTCCGATGAATCGGGAATTAAGTTGTCATTGAGGATGAGGGGGCTGAACCAATCGGCAATAGCCTCCATGACCGTATCCTGTGGACCGGGATTCCCGATATTCGGCCGATTGCCTGCAGAAAGCCAGAAGGTTGTGCGCCCGTCCTCGGCAGGGCTGATGGTCCTGCCTTCTGAAACTACCATCCCGTGGATATTGACGGGACGACCTTCATACCACCCGAAACCCAGCGATTTGTCATTGGGAATGCCGGCAAAGGCGTTGGTATTGATGGCGGCTATTGCATCAACCTTCGCAACCAGGTCAAGGGGTTTGGTGAGTTGGCTTTCAGCCGGTCCTTCACCGTCAGGATCTTTCCCCGGAATAGATATGAGCTGCAAATTTCCATCCTGCAGGTTGACCTTCAGGCAGAAAATCTTCAACAGCCGGGGCATCTCCCGGCTTTCAGACCAGTAGAGCAGGGAGCCGGGATGATCGGGGTACAGATCAGTAGTGTCTTGCGAGAATCCCGTCCGGATCAGCAAAAACACTGCCGGCACGACAAGAACAAGCAGTTTTTTCAATGCATCAGAGCCCTTTGGCCAGGTGATAATACAGATCATTCCAGCGAAGCTGGTTCTTGAACTCATTGATTTTGGTATCCTTGTCAATCAGAATGAACTCAACCCCGGCTATTTCAGCGAAATCCCGGATGTGGTCGGCCGTGATGTTCTGGCTGTAACAGGTATGGTGAGCTCCGCCCGCATAGATCCAGGCAGTTGCCGCCGTGACCAGGTTGGGTTTCGGATCGCACAGCACCCGTGCTACGGGAAGTTTGGGCATTGGATGCCTGGGTTTGACGGCCTCGACTTCATTAGCCAGTATCCGGAAGCGGCTACCCATATCGAGAAGAGTTACGTTGATGGCAGGACCCGCAGCCACGTTGAAACACAACCTAACCGGATCCGCTTTTCCACCGATCCCCAACGGATGGACTTCACAGGAAGGCTTGCCCTCGGCAACGGATTCACAGATCTCGAGCATGTGAGCTCCAAGAGCCAGCATGCCTGAAGGATCCATGTGATAGGTGTATTCCTCCATGAAAGTATTGCCGCCGGGCAAACCGGTTGCCATAACCTTCATGGCTCTCAGAAGGGCCGCCATTTTCCAGTCACCCTCAGCTCCAAAACCGTAACCGTCATTCATCAGTCGCTGAACGGCAATGCCAGGCAGCTGGATCAAACCCCGCAGGTTCTCGAAAGTGTCCGTGAATCCCTTGAAGTTACCTTCCTCCAGGAAGGAACGCATGCCCAACTCAATCCGGGCCGCTTCACGAAGGGATGCGTTTTTGGCTCCCCCTTTCCGCAGTTCGGGAGCCATGGTATATTTTGATTCATATTCTGCCGTGAGGGCATTTATTCCGGATTCCGTAACCGCGTCAACGTGTTTCACAAGATCCCCCATGGCATACCCATTGACCGACCAGCCGAATTTTAGCTGGGCTTCCACCTTGTCCCCTTCGGTCACGGCCACTTCCCTCATGTTATCACCGAAACGTGCGATTTTCGCACCCTGGGCATCCAGCCAGGCTGTGGCTACCCTTGACCAGGCTCCGATCTGCGCCTGGACATCCGGATCCTGCCAGTGGCCCACCACCACTTTGCGCTCCAGGCGCATGCGCGAAATCATGAACCCGTACTCACGGTCACCATGGGCCGACTGGTTCAGGTTCATGAAGTCCATGTCGATGTCGGACCAGGGGATATCCCTGTTGAATTGTGTATGTAAATGCAGAATGGGCTTTTGGAGCGTTTTTAAACCTGCAATCCACATCTTGGCCGGCGAGAAGGTATGCATCCAGGTAATAAGGCCGATGCATGTTGCTGAAGAGTTAGCTTCCTGGCATACCTGGTAAATCTCCCCCGGAGTCTTGACAACCGGTTTAAAGACAATCTTTACCGGTATGGCAGGAGTAGTATTGAATGAGTCCACCATTTTTCGGGAATGCTCAGCAACAGACTCAAGTACCTCAGGACCATACAGATGCTGACTTCCGGTTACAAACCAGGCCTCAAAACCCTTCAGATTTTCCATAATTAGTGTTAAAATTACATTTATTCCGCAAAAGTAGACTTTTTACAGGTACACCGATCTTAATTCATTGGTTTATTTGAGCGGACTGATTTTTATCATAGCCACACCATGGCGACCGACCGTGGTTGACCAGGATTCCTTGAACTTGCCCAGATCCTTTTGACGCCACAGGTCGCGGACTCTTTGCCTGCCGCTGATGTTCAGGTCGTCCCACCTGGCAGTCACATCGGCCGCAGCGTCCCCGCGGTTAAAAAGCCCGACTGCAATGGATCCGTCTTCCAGTTCCCGTTTCCACAGCTCGAGATCTCCATTTTTGGACACCCGGTATCCCGGTTTGCCAAGGGGATCCTGATCGACTTCAATGATCTCATCGTTGGTGAGGACATTCAGGGTAAAGTCATCCACCCTTGTTATATCTCCGCTGAAAATAAGGGGAGCGGCCACGAGAGCCCATAAGGACATCTGGGTATATTGCTCGTTTGGCGTCAGGGGAGTGGGCACCGTTTGGCCTTTCCAGTTGCTCAGATAGCCGAGTAAAAGGTAATCGGGATCGTTCCAACCGCCCGGTCCGGCATACAGGTGCAGGCTGTCCTGGCTGTAAACATCAAATCCATCGCGGAACAAGGCTTTCCCGATGCCTTCAAACGAGCCTCCCAGGTCACCGGCTGTGCGCCAGCTGTTGCCACCAACCTCCTTGCCCCATTTCCAGACTTCTCCCATTCCGTACTGACAGAGGTTCAAAACGATATCGCGAGGTTGTCTGGACAGGATGCTGTCGATCAGCCGATACGGTTTCTGAAGCTCGGGGAGGCTCTGATCCCTCGCAATCCGGTTATAATAGCACCAATCGTATTTCAGGAAATCGAAGCCCCAATCGACGATTGTCTGGATGTCCTGCTCCTCATGGCCAAAAGCTCCCATATGGCCGGCGCAGGTCATGGGTCCGGGAGAGGTATAGGTACCGGCCTTCAGGCCTTTGGAGTGGATGTAATCAGTGAGTCCTTTCATGTCGGGAAACCGTTTGTTGGTTAACAGCTTTCCGGCTGAATCGCGGGCGGGACCATTCAATTCCGGATCGTCGGTTTCCATTTTGACGGCCCAGCAATCATCGATATTCACGTACATATAGCCGTGGTCGATCATGCCGTTGTCAACCATGGCGTCTGCAGCTTCCCGCATAATATCGTCAGTCACATGGTTTTCCCACACGTACCAGCTGTTCCAACCCATGTGAGGGGTCAGCGCGAGTTCATCGCCGCAAACCAACCGGAATTCTCTTTCCGCTGATCCCAGCTTATTGGTCACCCTGAAAGTCATCGTATACACCCCGGGTTTATCCAGGGATCCGCTGATGATCCCGTTTTCCGGATTCACCGCCAATCCTTCAGGCAGGTTTTGGATCTCATAGGCAAGGGGTTTTGTTCCCGTGGCGGCAATCTTGAACAGGACCGGATGGCCTGGCCTGACTCCAAACACCCGGGTTCCGTTGATGCGTGGTTTGGGACCCGGCCTGGGAGTAAGAATGACAGCTTCATCACCGGTTGTTTCACCCTTGCCGGTTTGCCTATCGGAACAGGCGCTGATCAAGACGGTCACCATCAGGATGGAAAGCAGTGTTTTGTGATGCATGGAATGAAAGATTAAGATCGGGTATTAACTACAATGATAACGAATTGCAGGTTAAATCGAAAAATGTTACCTTTCTGCCAAACACAAACCTGGCTCAGACCATGCGTTATAGTTTATTGTACTTGCTGGCTGTCCCGATCCTTATCAGTTCCTGCAAGCAAAAAAACACCGACCAGGGCGGGCTTTCGACAACGGTATCCCTGGAAATCAATGCCCCCGATACAAGCCTGCGTAGAGTGACTTTCCTTCCTTATTGGGTAGCCAACGCCCAATTCGCCGGCTATTATATGGCCAGGGAAAAGGGCCTCTACCGGAAATATGGGATGGATGTCGAGATCATCCCATACCAGCCATTTTATACCACCTCAGAAATGATCCGGAGCGGAGAAATTGATTTCACCGCGTTATGGCTCATGAACGCCATTAGTATGAAAGCCTCAGGGGTTGACATCGTCAATATTGCCCAGTTCTCCACCCGCTCCTCGCTCATGCTGGTAACAAAAAAAACAAGCGGGATCGTCAATCTCGCCGATATGAATCACAAAAAGGCCGGGATCTGGACCGGTTATGAGCTTCAGCCGAAAGCCCTGTTCAAGAAATACAACCTTGATGTTGAAATCATCCCGATAGGCAGCACCAATAACCTGTTTCTCAAGGACGGTGTTGAGATCACCAATGCCAACTGGTTCGATGAATATCATTCCATCATTAATTCGGGCTATGATCCGGAGGACCTGAATACTTTCTTTTTTGCCGATTATGGCTTGAATTTTCTGGAGGACGGTATTTACTGCCTGTCGGAAAAAATGGACAAGGATCCCAAGCTTTGCGCCGATTTTGTTACGGCTACCGAGGAAGGCTGGCAGATGGCCTATGCCAACCCGGAGGAAGCTATTGACCTGGTCATCGCTTATGCCCATCAGATGAACCTTCCGGTCAACCGCGTTCATCAGCGCTGGATGTTGGACCGTTACAGGGACCTATACAATCCCGGTGGAGATGTTCCGACTATCCTTCAGGAAAAAGATTACCTGTTTGCAGGTAACATACTTAAAGAAAGCGGCCAGATCGCTGAAGTTCCTCCATTCGCCGGTTTCTTCCGTCACTACCTGCAAACAAATGTAAAATAATCGGGATGAGGAGAGTTATCCAAAGGCTGTTAAGGTTGGCTCACATTAGGAGAGGGCTGGCGTTTAAGCTCATTATTCTCATTTCTTCCAGTGTGGCCCTGATTTTTGGCCTCATTGTCCTGTTTAATTACAGCGTGTCCAAGAACCTGGTTGAGAAAAACCTCAGGAACAATGCGGAGAACCTGACAAGAAAAGGAGTAGCGCAGATAGAAAAGATCCTCACCGGCATTCAGAAAATCCCGGATAATTACTCAAAGATCATTGAGAATACGGATTACTCAAAAGAGACGATGATCCGGATACTCAGGCAGGAGGTGGCGTCCAATCCGGAGATCTACGGTGCAGCCATTGCTTTTGAACCATACTTTTTCAAAGACGGCGGGAAGTACTTCATGGCTTATTATTATCGCGAGGGGGAGGAAATCAAGCTAAAATACCTGGTGGATGAAAGTTATGATTACTTCACGATGGACTGGTATCAGATCCCGAAGGAACTGGACCGTCCGGACTGGAGCGAACCCTATTTTGACGAAGGTGCGGGGAATGCCATCATGGCCACTTATTCCGTCCCGATCTACCGAATTATTGATGGACAAAAGCGGTTTATAGGAATTCTGACTGCGGATGTATCCCTGGACTGGCTGGAAAGATTCGTGAATTCCATCAAGGTGTATGAGACCGGTTATGGTTTTGTCATTTCCAAGAACGGAACCATCGTAACCCATCCCATGAAGGAGATGATGATGCATGAGACCATATTCAGCATTGCTGAGGCTCAAGAGTCACCGCAATTGCGGACCATCGGCCGCAACATGATCCGGGGAGAGGAGAGTTTCGCCGAGCTCGAATACCGGAATATCAAGACCGGCAAGCTGAGCTGGATCGCCTATGCTCCCATAACGCTGAACGGCTGGTCGATCGGGATCGTTTTCCCGGTCGAGGAGTTCATGGCTGACGTGAATGGCCTGTTCTACAAGATCATTGTACTGGGAGCCGGCGGTCTTGTCATCATCCTGATTGTGATCATCGTGATTTCCCGATCCATTACCCGGCCCCTGAGAAACCTGTCGAACGTTTCCAAAAAGATCGCGGAAGGCAACTTCCAGGTCGAATTGCCGGATATCAGGACCAGGGATGAGATGAAGGAGCTGCATGATTCTTTCGATTACATGCAGAAAAAGCTGGCCGAATATATCATCAACCTCCAGGAAACCACTTCCGCCCGGGAAAAGATTGAAAGTGAGCTGAGGATCGCCCGTGAAATACAGATGGGCATGATCCCGCACCTGTTCCCCCCGTTCCCGAATCTGACTGAACTGGACCTGTTTGCCGTTCTTAAGCCTGCCAAGGAAGTGGGAGGAGACTTGTATGATTTCTTCCTGCTGGGAGACGACCAGCTCTGTTTTGCCATCGGGGACGTTTCCGGTAAAGGGGTCCCGGCCTCCTTGTTCATGGCCGTGACGAGAACCCTTCTCCGGTCCGTCGCAGACAAGAACGGTTCTCCGGCCGCTTTTGTCAACTCGTTGAACCGGTCCTTGTCTTATAACAATGAATCCAGCATGTTTGTGACTTTCTTTGTGGGCGTGCTGAACCTGAAAAACGGAGAGGTACGTTTTGCCAATGCAGGCCACAATCCCCCGGTGATCATCCGTTCCAGCGGAGAGGTTGAAATGCTGGAGCTCAAGAAATCCATTCCGATCGGATTATTTGATAACATGCAGTTTTCGGAATCATCGGTCGGACTTCGGAAAGGTGACAAATTCTTCATGTACACCGATGGTGTTACCGAGGCTGAGGACTGCAGCATGAACCTTTATTCAACCGAGCGGTTGCTGAAAGTCCTGAAGGAAAACAACCAGGAGCTGCCGGAAGCCTTGATCAAGTCGGTAGGAAAAGACCTCAACCTTCACGTGTGCAGCAATCCTCAATCGGATGACATCACCATGATGGCCATCATCTATTACGGATAGTCAGTCTTTCTTTACAAATCCGGAGTCTTTGTGATCCCTTACCATGGTCCTGAGGGTTTGGATCATTTCCTTCAGGTTTTTCATCCCGCCGGCCGTGAACCAGATGGTAACAAGGACGGAAGTGACCAGGTAGATCCAGGTATAGATCTTCCAGAACTGCATCCAGGATGCATTCTTCACTTCGGTGGTGAGGTTATAGATCGTACCGGCAATGAAAACCAATGTCCAGACGGCCGTCCAGGTATAGGTTGCAATCACGATTCCCTTATCGCCCCGGGTGAATTCCCTGGTTGTTCCCATCACTTTCCAGCCTTTGACAGTTTCTTCCTCCACGATATTCATTTCACCTGCAATGGCATACTGGCCGCGATGGAGCATCTTGTCCATGTTGAACGCGGTCCTTGAGGTTACCAGCGACACTATGATATAAACGGCAGCCGCGGAGATCATGGCAATGAACCAGAACCATTGGCCGTTGATCGGGAAGTCTTCGATCACGGCATTTAAGACAATGCCGGTGGTTGCTGTCAGTGCTCCTGTGATCATGGCTGACCAGGCGGCAGCCGTGGTTCCCTTTTTCCAGTATAGCCCCCCGATGATAGCCGATCCGGATCCGCCTACGAAAATTGCTCCGGATATGGCCAGGAACAGGAAGACTTTCTCGGTCTGCTGAAAGAGAATGCTCAGGACAAAGATCGTGATCCCGACACCCAGTATGGACAATTTGAGGTAAGCCAGGTGCTCTTTATGCTCAAAGGGTTTTTTCCTGAGAGGCATGATGCAGTCCTGGATGAAGATGCTGCCCCATGAATGCAGGTAGGTGTTATGACAGGTGATGGCCGCGGCCAGCATGATGGCTGCGAAAGCCCCTTTGAAACCGATTGGCAGCATATAGTTCAGTACCATGGGAACCCTGAGCTGGCTCTGCACGGTTTCATTGCCCGCGCCGGCTAGGGTGCCGCTGATGCTTTCGGCCACCCCCTTGAAATCGGTGTGATGAAAGATCGTGTAGGCCACTACCGGTACAAAAACCAGGAACAGGCCCCATTGGGGAATCAGGCGCCAGTTGGTGAGGAGGTCGGCCATCTTGGCTTCATGGGCATTCCTGGCTGCCACGTTAAAAGACGCATTGCCTTGCCAGGAGAGCTTGGTATAGATCAGTCCGAACATCCCGATGAAGAAATACCAGATATTGAAATCCTGGACTTTCCCCGACTGGAACGGATTGATCAGTGAAGCGTCCTTCGGGGCCGCATCCATGGCCTGTCCGATGTGTGTCCAGTCAACCTTGGCAATCAGCAGGATCACGATAATAACAAAGACGATATTGACGAACACGCCCTGGATGAAATCGGTGAACATGACGGCAATATGTCCTCCCGTGAGAATGAAGAACAACGGTATGGCAACCATGAGGCCGGTCACCAGAATAAAGGTTATGGAATAGGGCCCGATGAACCCGATTTCGGGAATTCCGCAGAAATAGATGAAAAACCGCGCAGTCACCGACGGAAAAATGATCATGTTGACCAGCCCTGACGTGAAAGCCAGGAAACCTGAAAAAATCCTGAATGATCTGCTGTACCTGACCTCAAAGAATTGGGCCATGGTCATGACTCTCGTTTGTCTGTAGCGGTAAACCACCCAGCCAGTCACACTCATGGTGACCAGGATGATGGCCGTGAGCATTTCCCACCAGCGGGCATTGAATCCGGCCGAGAAATTCTGCTCCAACGCACCCACAACAGTTATTGCACCCAGAGCTGCCGTTCCATGAAACATGGATATAATATATCGCCCACCGGTCCTGCCGGTTGCCAGAAAATCAGTCACACTCCTCATCAGGTTTTTGCTCAGCAAAACCATCCCGAACATCAACGCAAGCAGCGCTCCCACGATCAACCAATCCCAAATGCCAAGATTCATAATGTGCTAATGTGCTAATGTGCAAATCACTAATCACGAAATTCGCCGGATGATTATCCGGCGCTACATAATGCATTGTTGATCAATTCGTTTATAGTGGTCACCGCCAAACCCACGCAGGTGTCCGCGGCTCCGTAATAGACGAACACTTCGCTGTCAGGTGTTGCAAATCCATCAGAATCAAACTCTTTCACAATCCATCCGCTGGGAAAAACCACGTTCGGCACCTGGCCGGTTAGCTCCCAGATCTCACGGGGTTCCAAAATGTTATACAATCCCCGGCTGATCACTTTCGACGGATCGTTCAGGTTGAGGAGAACTACTCCTGCCTGGTAAATATTGGCACTCCCGAAATGAGTGGCCACCCCGTGATAGATGTGAAGCCAGCCTTCCCGTGTTTTAACCGGGGGAGGTCCGCTTCCGATAAACTCATCCCAATAGTGAAAACGGCCTTCGATGACCGGAGCTACCGGTTCCCATTCCATCAGGTTGTCCGAGGCCGATAACCAGATGGTACTTCCGGAAGTCGGCCCGCCTGTATGCCTTGCCTTGTTGGGCCGGTCGAGGCGCAGGTATCTTCCACCGATCTTTTCCGGGAAAAGCACGCCATTCCGGATATCCTCATTGGAGATAATACCCAGGAACCTGAAATCTTTGAAATCATCCGTACGGCCTAATCCCAACTGGCATCCGGAATCCATGTCCATAGCGAACAGGATATAATAGGTGCCGTCAAGAGGCGTGATCCGGGCATCATAAATATGATAGATCTTCTCCCTGATCTTTTCAATTCCCTTAAAATCAACAACATGATCCTCAACCGTAAAATGAATTCCATCCGGGCTCTCTGCCATCACCATGAAGGTCTCCCGCGACCGGCTCTGTGTCCGGAGCATCAACAGGTACTTTTCCCCGAATCTGATCGCACCGGGATTGAAGACCGAACTGCAATCGACCAGATGTGGCCGGATACCCGGGATGTCGGCGCGGGTGAGGATGGGATTATGTAGGTGGCGTTTCATGTTTGTAGCCCCGCATTATGATGCGGGGGGATATGCAATGTGGAATGTGTAAATGTGTTATGTGTAAATGTGCAATGTATAAATGTGTGGTGTGGAAATGTGTAATGTGGAAATGTGTAAAGGGTAAGTGTCTCCGAAGTTACATAGTTACTTCAATCCTGCAAATCTTGTTGTTGGTCAGAGGGATTTGATTTCCCGGGATTCGCCGGCCATCAGCCTGAATTCCGGTTATTCCCTGTTCTTTTCCGCCCGGATTGGTTACATGTATGATGTAACGGGTTCCGCGATACACGCGTTCCAGGGTGAATTCCTTCCAGTGGGATGGAATCACGGGATCAACGATGAGCCCGTCATAACCTGCCCTGACACCGAACAGGTAGTCGAGAACCACACGGTACATCCAGGCAGCGGTGCCGGTTTGCCAGGAATGACTGGCCCTGCCGGCGGTTTCGTGCTCATCGCTGGTTATGTATTGTGAATAAACATAGGGCTCGGCATGGAAAATATCGGAATCGATCCGGTTGGGGAGCATTTTTTTGTAGTACCGGAACGCTTCATTGCCATGCCCGAGCATGCATTCAGCCTGTATCAGCCAGGTGGTGGGATGCCCGAAAATGGCACCGTTTTCCTTTTTGCCCCATACACACCGGGTTACGAGGCCGATCTTCGGATCGATCTCGCGAAAGGCCGGTGTGCATTTCTTGGGTCCCTGTTCACTGTCGAGATGGTTTCGGACACTCTCAAGGGCCTTCTCGCGCCGCCCGGGATCCAATCCCGCCAGCACGGCCCAGGTCTGTGTGTTGATGAAGATCTTTCCATAGGTATTATCCTTGGAGCCGATCCGCTTCTGATGCTCGCCGAAAGCCCGGATGTACCACTCGCCGTCCCAACAATCCTGATCCAGCGCCTGAGCCATGGCGCGGCTAACAGCCTCCGTTTCCGTTTTCAAGGCCGGTTGTCTGATGCGGCCGAGTAGCCCGGCCAGGAGGTTCAGCATGGTAACGTAGAACATACCACCCCACACGCTTTCGCCGCCATCGTCGCCACCGATGTAATCCAGGGTATCGTTCCAGTCGCCCCGGCCGAAAATGGGCAGTCCGTGCACTCCCAGGTTTCCTTTTACGAATTTGACCACGGCCATCAAGTGATCGAGAATAGTTCCCTGTATGCCATCGATGAATGGTTCGGATTTGCCAAGGATGGTGAAATCACCTGTTTCCCTGATATAATCGGTAACCGCCAGTATGAACCAGAGAGGATCATCGCAATGCCTGGTAAATTCGCCCTGTCCGTCGCCCTGAAAATGATGATACACTTTTCCGTCGCCACGCATCTGTCTGGCTAACAATAAGATGCGTTGCCTTGCCTTTTCAGGGTACGATATAGTGACGGCGATAGTATCCTGGGCCGTATCCCTGAACCCGAATCCCCGGCCGATCCCCCAGTAATAGAAACTGGTCACCCTCCCGATATCAAACGCCACCTTCGCCTGGTACGGCGACCATCCGTTCATGAAAATGTTCATGTCGGCATCCGGCGTAACCACCCGTGTATGACTGAAATAGTCGTCCCAATATTGTTGCACCTCTTGAAACGCAAGGTCAACCTCTTCAATAGTTTTAAATCTCTTTACTTCCTCCTTCCTCCTTCCTACTTCCTCCTTAGGAAGGACACCTAATTGAAAAATCACGTTTTTCGCCTCCCCCGGCTCCAACTCGAGCTCGATCTGGATCGCTCCAACGGCGTTTCCGAAATCGGTATCCCTGGAGCGCAGGTTCCCCGTTTCCAAAGCCACCGGATTGTTCTCATTCCGGTAAAAGCCGATAAATTCCTCTCGGATGGTTTCGTACCCGGTGATCGGATGGTTGACGGTGAAGAAGGCCCACTGGTCCCATTCCTTGTTTTCCTGCTGCTGGGTTCCCCGGGATTCCGTAACCCAATAGGTTTTGGTTGCGAAGACCGAGTTTAATTTTTTATCCAGATAAACCCGGTTGAAATGCTGGTCGTCGCACTGGTTAATCAGATCGACCAGTGCGTGTCCCAGGGCAAATTCCACATACCCGGTAATTTTCAGCCGCCTCTTTTTCCCCGACAGATTCTTCAGATAGCCTTTCCATATCTCGCGGTTATCGGATTGCGGGACAAAAAACAGCAGCTCCGACCGGATCCCTTCAATCTCCGATTCCACCCGGGTGTATCCGAACCCATGCGCCACCCGGTATTTTTCCAGATGTTTGCCAACCGGTTGCCAGGTGAGGCTCCACATTTCACCCGAGTCAGCGTCCTGAACATAAATGTATTTGCCGGGACGGTCGGCCGGGACATCATTGATCCGGTACCGGGTGATCCGTCCATGGAGGGGCAGCCGGTGATAACTGATCCCGCCGCCATTGGCCGAGATCGTGGAAAAGTATTCGTCATTGTAGATGTAGTTGATCCAGGGTTTTGGAGTGGACACATTATCAATGACATATTCCCTTCCGTCGGGCGAAAAATGACCGTACTGCATGGAGTGTAGTTTCGCGTGAAGATAGAAAATCCGGCGTTGGAGTGAACCACCGGGATTTAATTTAGCGATTCCAACGGGTAGAACCGGTTGTTGATCCACCAGCCCTTGCCGTCTTCCAGCCCGGAGATTTCGTCATCCGAATTCCTGATCATCAGGTTGTCGATTACCAGGTCTTCTTTTACCAGTTCGGGAGTCAGGTACAAATGCAAACGCTCTCCCGGTTTGGCGGGCACTTTCAGCTCGATCAGCCCCCATTCCCCATCGAGCAGCGTCAGCCAATGCCAGACTTCTGATCTAAGGTAATATTCGCACACTCCGCTTTTGGAGAAAAGGGCTGTTTCCAACCTTATTTTTGCCATATTGTCATTCCGGATCCCCTTGACCCAAAAAGAGAGGGTTATGTCGCCGGGCAGCCTGAATCCATCCAGAGGCTGATCTAGGATCACCCCGGAAGCTTTATGAGGAATTGTATGGGAAGCGGATGACTGATAGCCGCCGGTGGATTTTTCATTCTGATAACCGTTGAACCAGTGGACCGGGGTAACCGGATCCATCCGGAAAACCTGCCCGTCGAACCGGCTTGCCGGATTGATCCTGGCGATGGCAGATTGTATGTAAGCATCATGCAGTGCCCTGAGTGTATCAGGATAGATTTTGCTTAGCGTGAAATCACCGACCGTTCCCACCTGCCGACTATGATCCAGGATATTCCTTTCCACCGCGCTGATCTCATTGCAGGAGGCGGATAAGATCAGGAACGGTTTATCCGGATCCATTTCTTTGAGTATCTCCGGAATCCGGTAAGGTTCCAGCGATAGTTCCACCGATTGGTAGGTCTGTGAGAGGGAAGTCCGGCCCATCATGACGGAATTCATCGGGAGCCCGGTTTTCAGTGACACCAGATAAGTCATCCGGTCAATGCCGCATTTAGCCTCAATCCAGGTGTTCTCTGACCCGATATGGAAAAAGGGAATGGTCATAATGGACTGATACTCATCAGGATTGATGTTCTTTACCCAATCATTCCCGGGAAGGCGATTCCTCAGGTCGGTGAATTCCGCATTCTTGTTGGTCAGATAGGGGCGTATCCCTTTGAAATTGTAGTGGGCTTCCGTGAGGAGGACCATCAGGGCCAGCACCATCAGGATTTTCGGGAGGAGGCTGTTCTTTTTCCTGATGAAAAACTGATAGAGTGAATAGATCACCAGGATATTCATCGAGTAATAAAACACCCAGGCGCACCGTCCGATGCCCCTCATCTGCCGGATCGGGCCGATGTAATCGATCAGCCCCTCCAGTCCAAGTATGAAAGGAATTCCGAAAGAATACAGGAGGATAAGAAAGGAAGACCAGAAGAGCCAGGAGTGGAAGAGGGAATTATCGTAGGCCAGCCCCGACCGGAAGCGGTTCCTGACCAGGCGGGTCAATGACTTGCCAATAAAGATGAAACATCCGGCAGTAGCCAGCAACCCCACATAGGCAAAGCCTTCCCAGGTGATGTATTTATAATTGATGATATGATGGATGAACTGGCCATAGGGGCGGTCGGCTGGCAGGAAAACGCTTTCGGGGTAGGCCCGGTAATAGAGAAAACCGAACGGGTAGGAGCCCCGGTCGGTCACATCGGTCGAAAGGCCCACCATCAATTGCACCGCAATGAAAGGAAGAACCAGCTGGACCAGTAAATGGGGGAGCCACACGCGCCAGGAGCCGAATGTCGTGCGCCGCCCGAATCCAAAAAAGATCCAGAACAGGAGGATCATCATCCCGACAAACGCCATGTAATATTGGTGACAGGCGCCTGACCAGACGACCAGGAAGAAAAAAGCGACACTGTATTTATAGGAAGGATTTCGCGAAAACTTCAGCAACAGGTAAATAGCCAAAGGAATGACCCATCCGTAGGACAATGAATAGTGCGCCCCCATCCGGTTGATCTGGGGCGACAGGAGGGCAATTCCAATACCGCCAAGCAGGCTGACAATAACAGGGAGTCCCAGCTCCGCGAGAACCAGGTATAACATGAGGGCTGTCAGGGAAATGGACAGCAGCATCAGTGCATTCCAGATGCCGATGGAATAATCGAACAAACCGGGGAAAAGGTCACAAAGCCACCGCATGGTAACGCTGAGGTATGGCTGGTTGTCGGTAAAGAAAACCGATTCGCCCCATGGATAGTTCATTCCCAGGAATTCAAGTGACGAAGGGTCGTGCTGAACGTGATACAGATAGGAATAGTACGATTTCAGCCCATCGCCTCCGGCACTGAACAGGGTGGTATTCAGGGATTGGATCACCGGACCCAGGTAGAGCCAGGTCAGCAACAGGCAAATAAGAACAGTCAGGAAAGCCCCCGACCGGAGAGTCAGCAGATTCCTGAATTTAATCATGGATGGCGCGGGTATCGTTCTTAATGAAATACAACGGCCGGTTCTTGGTTTCATTATAGATCCGGGCGATATATTCACCGATAATTCCCAGGCAGAGCAATTGGACTCCCCCCAGGAGCACCACTATTGCAACGAGTGAGGTCCAGCCGGGTGTCGTTTTTCCGGCCAGGAAGGTGATCAGGGCATACAGGACATAGAGAAGCCCGATCGAAATGGTGATGATCCCCAGGTAAGCCGCGATGCGGAGGGGTTTGCTGGAGAAAGCGGTGATCCCGTTCAGCCCCAGCCTGATCATCTTGCGAAAAGTATATTTTGTTTTCCCGGCCGTACGCGGGGGTGCCACATAGTTGACAAACCCCTGGCGGAAACCCATCCATGCCACGAGGCCCCTGTTGAACCGGTCTTTTTCCGGAAAAGCGAGGAAGGCGTCGAGGGCTTTCCGTGTATAGAGGCGGAAATCCGCCGTACCCGGTTCAATCCTGACATTGCTCAGCCGGTTAAGGAAGGAATAGAAACCCGAGGAGGACCATTTTTTCATACGGCCGGTACCCTCCTGCTCAAGCCGGCAGGTGTTCACGATATCATAACCCTGCTTCTGCGTTTCAATCAGTTTGGGAATCAGCTCGGGGGGATGCTGCAGATCGGCATCCAGGGTGATGATCAGTGAACCGCATGCCTGGTTCAGTCCGGCCATCAGGGCGATCTCCTGTCCGAAGTTCCGCGACAGTGAGATCCCCACGATCTCCGGTTCTTTGGCGGCATATGCAGAGATCCGTTCAAAGGTCCGGTCGGTGCTGCCGTCGTCCACCAGGATCAATTCCCACGACAGGTTCAGGGTGGCGATAACCTCATGCAGCCGGCTGACCAGGAGGTCGATGTTCTCTTCCTCATTGAGGAGAGGAACGACGAGACTAAGATTGGGCGAATCCATTGGGTGAAGATTATGCTCAAAGATAGGAGGATGGGATTAAAGGACAAAGGAGAAAGGAGAAAGGAGAAAGGACGAAGAATTAAGCAGGATGATTATCTTAGCAGGGCAATTTTACTTACAACTAGTGTCATGACAAATTAATATAGAAACATTATCTTTGTGATATTAATTCACAAAGCGATGAATAGATTAGACTTTAAATTGAAGCCAAAAGACCGGGAGTTTCTCATTGACTTGACAA
>Ga0136653_10000179_pt1 | contig 32136 bp, 23 predicted proteins | sample LakKivw275mmetaG_FD_94866 | JGI IMG/M metagenome (GOLD analysis project Ga0136653, IMG submission 94866) | Anoxic lake water microbial communities from Lake Kivu, Rwanda to study Microbial Dark Matter (Phase II) - Lake Kivu water 275m metaG... | ecosystem: Environmental > Aquatic > Freshwater >...
CAGCTGGAATCGGTCCGGGCGGGTTTTCGAACGGATTACCTGATCCAGACCCACCGGTGTATCGATCGTCGCCAGCTTCTTGCCCTGAAAGGTTTTTCCTATCATGAAGCAAGGAAGATATTAATGGAGCTCCCCGGCGTAGGTAAAAAGGTGGCTGATTGTACACTGCTTTATTCTCTTGATTTCCTTAAGGCCTTTCCAATCGATACCTGGATTAAAAAGGGGTTACAAAAGATTTATTTCAACGGGAGAAAGGTCGGAGATCACGCGGTGGAGGAATTTGTTTCAGACCATTTTGGTCCTTATGCGGGTTATGCTCAGCTCTACCTCTACCATTTCTGGCGAAATCATCCCTAAAAGGGGGCGGTTCTATTTTTACCGTATCCTGAAAAAGAAGTTTTTCCCCTATTTCAAATTTACGGCCGAATAAGCAATCACAAACTTCCCGACTTGATTTCTTATGACCTCATGGACATTTTCTAAACTAAAATCAATGCCCCATCCGCCAGTTGACCAAGTGACAGCAGGCACGACCATCGAACTTTTTACCAAAGAGACATCCTGATTAAACTCGACTCTGACATAAAAAATATATCTTGTTATTTGGGTTCTCAGCATGGAAATATTGGCATTGACATAAAGATAGGGTTTCCCGGCTGTTTTCAGAAATTCCCCCCTGGGTAATACCCTTATCCCAGCCTTCTGAAGTATTGATTCCGTGTCCTTTTGCAGTTGATCTGTGGTCAGCCCATTTTTTTCTATTATCGGGCTCAGTTGCTGGACTACCACATATACACCTTGAAACCCTTGAAGCGTGAGACGGGTTTCTTCATCATCCTGAGCCAATCCATTTGAAGGTAAATGAAAGAAAGACAGGATCAGGGCTATCAGGATAAACCCGCTTTTTCTATTCCTCCTCATTTTCCTTCCCCTCTTTTCATTGGACCGTTGACCGGTAAGTGCCCCGCAAGCCCCGCCTTGTAGGCGGGGTCAAGGGGCACAATATAAATGAGATTTCCTTTCCGGGAAGCCCCGCCCTGTGGGCGAGGAGCTTCACTCATTTGAATCCCCTCATGGTAACCCAAATGTATGGAAAAAGAAATTTCATCCATCTAAAAAATATAGTCCCTCCCAGGAGGGCCGGATTCAGATACTTCCATTTTTCACTCAATGGATGATCAGCATGGATGGCGGGAAAAACGGGTGGCTTATGCCTTGACGATCTTCTTATTCCATCGCTTCATCCCCTTGGTCACATTCCGGGTGTCGATGACGATCGGAACATTTTTCACCACGCCTTCATAATCCACCTGGCTATGATCCGTAATGATGACTGCGGCATCCATCCGGCGCAACAGCGGGAGAGTGAGAGGGGAAGATTGTAGTTTGAAATGGTATTTTCTGAAATGGGGGAGGATGGGGATGAATGGGTCATGATAGAGAAGGGTGGCTCCCTTCTTTTGAAGGAGATCCATGATGGCGAGGGCAGGGGATTCTCTGGCATCATCGACATCCTTTTTATAGGCCACCCCTAAAATCAAAATCTTTGAACCTTTAAGGCCTTTTCCCATTCCATTGAGGGCGTCCTGAACCTTGGAGACCACATAGTAGGGAACATGGACATTAATCTCCCCTGCGAGGAGGATAAATCTTGTTGCAAAATCATACTCCTGCGCCTTCCAGGAAAGATAGTAGGGATCAACAGGAATACAGTGTCCACCCATCCCCGGGCCCGGATAGAAAGGGGTGAATCCAAATGGTTTGGTGCTCGCCGCCTCGATGACCTCCCAGATGTCAATCCCCATCCGGTCTGCCAGCATTTTCAACTCATTGACCAAAGCGATATTGACGCTTCGATAGATATTTTCAAGGAGTTTCGTCAGCTCCGCCACCTTGGGTGAAGAAACCGGAATAACCTTTCGAATGACCTGACCATAGAGAGTGGCGACCATCTTCTTACAAGAAGGGGTTACTCCGGAGACCACTTTCGGGATCTGGGAGGTGGTAAATCCTTTATTCCCGGGGTCCTCCCTCTCTGGAGAATAGCCGAGAAAGAAATCTCTTCCAACCTTCAAACCGGTGGATTCCAACCTTGGTCGGATCAACTCTTCAGTGGTTCCCGGATAGGTTGTGCTTTCAAGCACGATCAGTTGACCTTTCCTCAAATGGGATTGGATCGAGGCCGTTGTATTTTCAATATACTGGAGATCGGGTTCTTTCTTTTCGGTTAAAGGGGTGGGAACACAGATCAGGATACAATCCGGTCTTCGCAGGTGGGAGAAATTATCCGTAACCTCTAAAAGGCCATTCCTGATGAATCGGGTGATGCGGTAAGAGGGAATGTTTTTTAAATAACTTCTTCCTCTCTTGAGGAGGTCCACTTTTTTCCGGTCGACATCGAAACCGATGACCTTAAAGCCTTCCTCACAAAACCTTAAAACCAAGGGGAGGCCCACATACCCCAACCCGATGATGCCTACCGACACTTTTTTCTTAAGGATCCTTTTGAGAAGTTGATCAACGCTCATTCTTTATCCTCACTTAATAAAGAAAAGGATAGGACGGCAAAACGTGGTTCAATCTATTTTTTCCGATAGAAGGCACTGATCCGATCAACGACCCTATCCTGTTGCTCTTCAGTTAATTCAGGGTAAATCGGCAGGGCCAAGGCTTCTCTGGCAACTTGCTCAGAAACCGGGAAGTCCCCGAGCCGATATTTTAAAGAGGAGTAACATTCCTGTAAATGGAGGGGAAGGGGATAATAGATGTCCGTTCCAATCCCTTCTTCCGTTAAGAACTTTCTCAATCGGTCTCTTTTGGGTGCACGGATCACATACTGATTGAAGATGTGGCGGTTTTTATATTGGATCCCTGGAAGCCTTAACCCCACTCCGGATCGGATGAGTTCCTGGAGAAGTTCCTGGTACCTTGTGGCCCTCTTCTGTCTGGCTTCGGTCCATTTCTCAAGATATTTAAATTTAACTAAAAGGATAGCGGCCTGAAGGGTATCCAGGCGGCTATTGATTCCGATCCATTTGTGATAGTATTTGGGCTGGCTACCATGAGCTCTCAGGAGTCTGACCTTTTCGGAAAGATCGGGGTCATTGGTCACAACCATTCCGGCATCACCGAAAGCCCCCAGGTTTTTTGTCGGATAAAAAGAGAGACATCCCAGATCTCCCATCCCACCGGCTCTCCGGCTATCCGGATGAGACCTGGGTTTATATTCAGCCCCTAAGGCTTGGGCAGCATCTTCGATCACATGAATGCCTCTCTTTTTTGAGATTTGAAGGATGGGATCCATCTCCGCACACTGCCCGAAAAGATGGACGGGGAGGATGGTTTTCGTTTTCGAGGTGATCCTCTCTTCGATTCCGGCGGGATCGATGTTGTACGTCTCCGGATCGATGTCCGCAAAGACGGGGATCGCTCCGAGGCGAGAGACAGACCCGGCGGTTGCAAAGAAGGTAAAGGGAGGGAGGATCACCTCGTCTCCGGGTCCGATTCCTATGGCCATGAGTGAAAGCAGAAGGGCATCCGACCCGGAGGCAACTCCCACTGCATACCGGGTCTGGCAATAAGGCGCAATAGCCTGTTCAAGGGCCTGTACGGGAGGTCCCAGGATGAACTGTTGGGTCTTATAGACCTCGTCCAAAGCGGATTGGATCTCCTCTTTCAAGAAGAGGAATTGATGAGTCAAATCAAAAAAGGGAACCTTTGCCTTCAACTTCTCCCTTTCATTTAACGGATGTAAATAAGATAAAAAAAATGGATAGTCAAGGCTGACGGGTAAAGGTATAATATAGAATATGAGAGAAGGAGTCAATCTCGATGCGGTCAGTATTATCCTGGTGAGACCCAGATTCCATGAGAACATAGGCTCCGTGGCAAGGGCCATGAAAAACATGGGTCTTTGCAAATTGATCCTGGTGGAGGGGAACTCACCTCTCCATCCTGACGCTTATAAATTGGCCTCCGGGGCTGAGGATATCTTAGAAAGGGCGGGAGAATTCCCAACACTCAGGGAGGCCATTTCTGATATGGGATGTGTCGTCGGGACGACTTCACGAACAGGGAGAGGAAGAATTCCGCTTCTCACCCCCAGAGAGATGATTCGGAAGTTGGCCCCCATTTCAGAAATGAACTCAGTGGGAATTGTATTCGGCTCAGAGAAAGAGGGGCTGACCAATCAGGAGTTAGGCCTCTGTCACCTTTATGTAAGGATTCCTTCTTCAGCAACCTTTCCCTCTCTCAATCTCGCCCAGGCAGTCATGGTTATCTCCTATGAGCTTTTTCAGACCCGTGAGACCATTTCAAAACCCGCTGTTGCGATGGCCTCATCCGAGCAGAGGGAGAGGATGTTCGACCATATGGAGAAGACACTCCTCAGCATCGGATTCTTAGAAACCCGGAACTCGAAAAGGATGATGAAGACGTTCAGGCGGCTGTTCGGGGAGAGCCCGATGGAGGAGCGGGATGTCCGTATCCTTCAGGGAATATGGAGTAAAGTGGACTGGGTGGTGAGGAAAAGCAGGGGCGATCGATGAATCGATCGCCCCTGAGGCAGTTATTTCTTTTCTAAAAAAGGTTTGATCAGATCGATGGGGACCGGGAAGATGGTTGTTGAGTTCTTCTCGGTGGCCACCTCCGTCAATGTCTGGAGAAATCTCAATTGAATGGCTGCAGGGTTGACACTGATCACATTGGCCGCCTGAGCCAATTTCTCTGCGGCCTGGAATTCGCCCTCGGCATGGATGATTTTGGCTCTCCTTTCCCTTTCTGCCTCAGCCTGGCGGGCAATTGCCCTCCGCATCTCTTCGGGGAGATCCACCTGTTTGGTCTCAACCAGAGAAACCTTTATTCCCCATGGCTCGGTATGTTTATCCAGGATGTCCTGGAGAGTGATATTGATCTTTTCCCTCTGAGAGAGTAGCTCATCCAGATCTGCCTGTCCGACTACGCTCCGGAGGGTGGTCTGGGCCAATTGAGAAGTCGCATAGAGATAGTTCTCCACCTCCACAACCGCTTTATTCGGGTCAATGACCCGGAAATAAACCACTGCGTTCACCTTGATCGAAACGTTATCACGGGTAATGACATCCTGAGTGGGAATATCCATGGTCACTGTCCGCAAACTGATCCTCAACAACTTATCCACTCCAGGGATGATAAAGAATATCCCGGGCCCTTTTGCACCGATGAGCCTTCCTAATCGAAAGATGACTCCCCGTTCATACTCTCTGAGAATTTTAATGGCTGAGGCCGCTAAGATCACCAGAAAGATAATTAAAAAGAACATTCCCGAAGGCAATCCTGTAATACCCATTTTTTCTCCTCCTATTCGATTTTTTTCACTTTAAGCCTTAAATTTTCGACACCGATCACCTGTACCTTCTCTCCCTTTTTAATCGTTTGGTCACTCACCGCATTCCAGAACTCGCCATGAATCGAAATTTTTCCTTCAGGAACGAGGTCTGTAGTCACTACGCCTGTTTCCCCAACCAGCCCTTCCATCCCTGTGGTCGGTTTCTTCAGCCGTGCCCTGATCGCCATGGTTACAGCAAAGATGAAAAATGCCGCACTGACCAGAACGGCCGGGATGATCACGCTCAGGGAGACCCTCATATATTCGGCCGGGCTTTCAACCAACATCATGGAGCCCAGGAAAAGCGAGACCACTCCCCCTACGGCTAACAGTCCGTGGCTGACCACCTTGATCTCTGCGATAAACAGGATAATGGCAAAGAGGATGAGGGCCAGTCCCGCAAAATTGATGGGGAGCATCTGAAGGGAATAGAAGGCAAGGATGAGAAAGATTCCCCCGACCACCCCGGGCAGGATGGCTCCGGGATTGGAAAGTTCGAAAAAGACGCCGTAGATCCCTAACATCAGCAAAATATAGGCGATCGAGGGATTTGAGATGATATCCAGGAATCGATAACGCCAGCTCATCTGAATGGAGCGGGGTTGTAATCCTTTTGTAAGGAGGGTACGGGTCACCCCGTCAAAATGAATGACCTTTCCATCAATCTTATCGAGAAGGTCATGGACATCAGGGCTGATAAAGTCAACCACATTCAATTTGACCGCTTCCTCTTCCGTGATGGAGGCGCTCTTTCTGACTGCTTTTTCAGCCCAGTCCGCATTTTTACCCCTCGTCTTTGCAATGGTCTTAATATAGGAGACGGTATCATTGACAATTTTTTCAGACATGGTCTTGCTCTCTTTTCCCTCACCTAAGGTCACGGGATGGGCTGCTCCGATATGCGTGCTCGGAGCCATCACGGAGATATGGGCGGACAGGGTAATAAATACCCCTGCTGAGGCCGCTCTCGCTCCTCGAGGACCCACATAGACGATGACAGGGAGATTGGCTGTGAGGATCTTTTTAACGATGACCCTCATCGATTCCATCAACCCCCCGGGTGTATCGAGCTGGATAATCAGGCACTGAGCCCCTTTCTCCTGGGCTTGATCAATCGACTCAATCATGAATTTCGCTGTGGCGGGATTGATGATCCCGTCAACTTCGATGAGATAGATAGGTGCCTTCTCTTCGGAATGCGCAGGTGTCCCGATGAGGAACGGGAGGAGGAAGAATACGGCCACAAGTAGGTATCCTTTTTTCATCTTCAAATTCACACCTCGTTAATGAAAAATATCTTAAAAAGAGAAGATTGTCAAATGGTATAAAATTGGGGTCTAATCCAAAATCCATTTACACGTTCCCAAACCCAGCAGGATCGGTTTAAACCATCGGACACCTTCTTCTGGAGATGGATCAAGATTAACACAAAACAGATCATTTTCAACATCTTTTCCTTATTTCCTTCTCTTATGATCGATTGACATCAGGCCGCCTTTCTAATAATTTAAGGATGAAAGAAAATGGAAGAAAAAGAGTTAGTTGAAATCGATGGTTCTTTCGGAGAAGGCGGAGGACAGATCTTAAGGACCTCCCTTGCCCTCTCTGCGATATTGGGAAAGCCCTTTACCATCCATCATATTCGATCAAAACGGAGGAATCCCGGTCTTCAGGCCCAGCACCTGAAAGCAGTCGAAGCGTCAGCCCAAATTGCAGAGGGTCATGTGGAGGGGGCTGAGGTTGGGTCGCAAAGAATCACCTTCTTCCCTCAAAAGATCATTCCAGGAAATTATCGGTTCGAGGTGAAAACAGCAGGCTCTGTTACCCTCATTCTTCAGGCGATTCTCCTCCCTCTTAGTATGGCTCGGGGAACCTCAAAAGCCACCTTGATCGGAGGTACTCATGTTCCATGGAGCCCTCCGTTTCATTACTTCTCTGAGGTTTTATTACCTGCGATTGAGAGGATGGGGATTTCTGCAGAGGCAATCCTTGAAAGATGGGGCTACTATCCGAAAGGAGGGGGGATGATGGACCTGAAGGTTAATCCGCCGGGTGAATTGAAGGCGATATCACTGGTTGATCGAGGTTCGCTAAAAGGAATTCGGGGACTCTCCACGGTCTCTCACCTTCCCAGGCATGTGGCGGAGCGACAGAAGGAACAAGCCCTGAAAAGGATCCATAAGGAGCTGAAGAAAGAGGCTGAGATCGCTGTTCTTGAGGATGCCCCTTCGGATAGTCCCGGTTCTTTCATGGCCATAATGGCTGATTATGAAGGGGCAATCGCCGGATTTTCTTCTTTAGGCTCGAAGGGTAAGCCAGCAGAGAAGGTGGCTGACGAGGCCGTAGATGCCTTCAAAGATTACTTTAAGGCTAAAGGTTGTCTCGATCCCCATCTAGGAGACCAGCTGATCCCTTTCATGGCTCTGGCAAAAGGGAGATCCTCATTTACCACTACCCGGCTCACTGACCATCTGCTTACCAATCTATGGGTTCTTCAGCATTTTTTGGAGTTAAGGGTCTTAAGAAAAGGGGAAAAAGGAGGAGAAGGAAGGGTCGAATTTCTCAATGAATAGAAAGAGTTGATTTATTTTTGAGGCCGTATTAAAATATTTAAAAAGGAGGAATAGATTAACCGCGTTTTTGGAAATACCATTGGCTTAAAACCCAGTCAGATCAGAAAGATTGAGCACCTCTATCGAAAGAAGATCCCTCCCCAGTGGATCATCACCTCAGAGATCGCCCATTTTTTAATCGAGCTTGCCACTGAAATCCGCAGACAGATCGGCATTCTCATCGGCCGAAGGGGATCGATTGAGATGGTTATAGTCGGAGATCAGAAAGGGATGACCATCCCAGATCTCCAGAGGTACCGAACCGGAATGCCAAGACTCAGGGGTTTGCGTCTCGTACATACCCACCTTCAGGGAGAACCCCTAACCGAAGAGGATCTGACAGATCTGACCCTTTTAAGGCTGGACATGATGGTTGTCCTTACTCCCCAAGAGGATGGATCGCCTGAGAGGGTTTATTTCGCTTACCTCCTTCCCGATAATCCTGAAAAGAAGGCCTGGAAGATCGAATCCTCCTCCTCTTTTAGACAGCTGGAAATTGATTTCTTGAAATTCATCCAGTCTCTTGAGGATGAATTCCAGAAGGGTCAACAGGCGATTACCACCCAGGGGTCCAAGGAGAGGGCCATTCTGCTTTCTGTGAGCAGAGAGAATAGGGAAACTTTAGAGGCCTCCATGGAGGAACTTAAAAAACTTGCAGATTCAAGCGGTATCACTGTCGCCGATACCCTGATTCAAAGACCTCAGTATCTTTCACACCTTACACTGATCGGAAAGGGTAAGCTGAAAGAGTTGTTAGTCAAATGCATGCAGTTAGGGGTTGATTTAATCATCTTTGATCAGAATTTAAGTCCCGGTCAAATCGCAGCGATTTCGGATTTAATGGATTTGAGGATCATTGACCGGACACAGCTCATCTTAGATGTCTTTGCCCAGCGGGCGGAAACAAGGGATGGGAAGGTTCAGGTCGAATTGGCACAACTAAGATATCTTCTCCCACGATTAGCCAAAAAAACACTTGCCCTATCGAGACTGACCGGTGGAATCGGTGGAAGAGGGCCTGGAGAAACAAAATTGGAGATCGATCGACGAAGGGTGAGGGATCGGATTCACCTTCTGGAAAGGGAATTGGAGAGATTAAGTCTGAGGAGGCAGCAGAGAAGGGCTCACCGTGAAAAAACGGGAGTCCCCATTCTCTCCATCATCGGTTATACGAATGCAGGAAAGTCGACCCTTTTCAACCTGCTCACCCGAAGCCATTTCAATGTAGAGGACAAGCTCTTTGCCACCCTGGATACGGCAGCTCGAAGGCTGAGGTTAGGCAGTTCTTCCTCTTCGGACAGGAAAGGCCCTCCGATGGTGATCACCGATACCGTAGGATTCATTAAAGATCTCCCCAAGGACCTGATGGGTGCCTTTCGCCCCACCTTTGATGAATTGAAGGAATCCGACCTATTGATCCATCTGGTCGATCTCAGCGATCCCCGTTTTTCAGATCATATGGAAGACGTTGAAAAGATACTTCTTGAACTGGATTTGAACCGGATTCCAAGACTGCTGGTCTTCAATAAAGAGGATCGGGTGAGACCGGAAGAAGTCAAAGCCATCTGCCAGAGATATGGAGGCATCTCCATCTCCGCTCTCCGACCGGAGAGTCTCGGCAATTTCTTCATAACCCTGGAAAGGAAGTTAAGTGAGATCTTTCCGTGGGAAAGGGACTTTCCTGAGGATCCAAAAGACCATGAGATCGGTCAGGGCAGGTTGACAAATGGAGATTCGTTTGATATACAGATTTAAATATTTATTAGAAGAGAGGAAGGATAATGGGGAACCATCAGGATTCCATTCCAGAATATCTCACCTTTGATGATGTGTTGCTCATCCCGGGATTCTCCGGGGTTTTACCCAGAGAGGTGGATGTGAATACGCAGTTGACCCGGGAGATCCGGTTGAACATCCCTCTGGTCAGTGCGGCCATGGATACGGTCACAGAGTCGAGGACCGCCATTGCCATAGCTCAGGAAGGAGGGATTGGAATTATTCATCGCAATCTCTCTATTGCGGACCAGGTGATGGAAGTGGATAAAGTGAAAAAATCGGAGAGCGGGATGATCCTTCATCCCATCACCATGCATCCGGACCAGAAAATCTACGAAGCATTAGAGATCATGAAGAGGTATCGGATCTCCGGGGTTCCTATTACCAAAGAGGGAAAACTTGTAGGGATCCTTACCAATAGGGATTTACGGTTTGAGAAGAGATTGGATGAAAAAATCTCAAATGTCATGACAAAGGATCATCTCATCACTGTCCCTGAGGGGACAACCCTGGAGCAGTCCAAAGAGATCCTCCATAAAAACAGGATCGAGAAATTACTGGTTGTGGATGAAGATCATAATCTGAAGGGTCTCATCACCATTAAGGATATCGAGAAGATGAGAAAATATCCGAATTCCTGTAAGGATCCACTCGGCCGTCTTCGTGTGGGAGCAGCCATCGGGCCCGGAAAAGACCGGGAGGCGAGAACAGAGGCGCTTATTCAAGCAGGAGTCGATGTCCTTGTGATTGATACGGCCCATGGCCATTCCAAGGATGTTCTGGAAGCTGTCGAGGATACCAAGAATAATTTTCACGATGTTCAAGTGATTGGAGGAAACATTGCCACCCGGGAGGGAATGCTCGCCCTGATTAAGGCCGGAGTGGATGGGGTGAAGGTTGGGGTTGGCCCCGGTTCGATCTGTACCACACGGATTATTGCCGGGGTGGGAGTTCCCCAGCTCTCTGCAATTATGGGAGTCGCCGAGGTTTCAGAGAAGTATGAGATCCCGATCATCGCAGATGGGGGGATTAAATTCTCCGGGGATATCACGAAGGCCATTGCAGCCGGTGCCCACTCGGTGATGATCGGAAATCTCTTTGCAGGTACGGATGAAACCCCCGGTGAAATCGTCCTCTACCAGGGCCGCAGTTATAAGGTCTATCGGGGCATGGGTTCCATCGAAGCGATGAAAGAAGGAAGTAAGGATCGTTACTTTCAGGGTGACGTGGAGAGCGAAAGCAAACTGGTCCCCGAGGGGATTGAAGGCAGGGTTCCTTACCGGGGAGCCATTTCTTTCTGTGTTCAACAGCTCATTGGCGGGCTCAAGGCGGGGATGGGTTATGTAGGAGCGAGAAACCTTTCGGAGTTGCAGGAGAAGGCGAGATTTATTCGGATCACTTCCTCCGGATTAAGGGAAAGCCATGTTCACGATGTAATCATCACCAAAGAGGCTCCCAATTACCGACTGGAGTAACTGGGGTAAAGGGGGAAACGGAGGGGACCCTTGAAAAAGACCATCCTAATCTTCATCGTCATCCTCTTGGCCATTCTATACTACTTAGGTGCCTTCACTCACCGGGAAACACTGCCTCTATCAAAGGATTTTTTTTCCATTGGGGCCTCCATCCCGAAGGAACAGATCCTCGATCCTAAAGAGATGGGATGGATGAAATCCCGGTCCTCCGAGCAGAAGTCCTTTTCCCTTACCCAAAAAGAGCTTGAACAAATCTATCAAATGAAGCTGGATAAGGGGGTAAAGAACCTTACCGCTGTTTCTCTGTACCTGGTGCGGGAATCCAAACAGGCGAGGAATAAGGGAAACCTGGAGAGAGCCGCTGAGCTGGTCACCTATGCCGATAAGCTTTCACCCGATCTCCCTGACCCCTGTTTTGAGCTGGCATGGATTCGCTGGAGGCAGAACCCGTTGCGCCTCCATGAGGTCTTTTCCGAGATCCTGAAGGGCCAACTGAGAAGATTTCATTCCTATCCGGGCGTGCTCAGCTTTTTTTATCATATCTTCTATATCCTCTCCAATGCCATTCTGACCGCTTTCATCATCTATGGGATCGTCATCCTTGTAAAATATATTTCTCTTTATTTTTATGACATTCGAAAAAATTTAACCCAGGAACTCAGAAGCCTTCTCATCAACGGGGTTAAGATTTTTGTCCTTTTCATTCCTTTTTTCCTCCGTCTGGATATTTTATGGGCCATCCTGTTCTGGTCTATTTTGCTTTGGGGTTATGTACCGAATCGAGAGAGGCAGCTCATTCTGGTCTTCCTGATCGTTTTGACCTATCTTCCATTCTTCCTCCGGACCTCCTCCTCCTTTTTAAACAGCGAAGGGCCTGAGATCATTTTGGAAATGGACGAAGCGAACCATGGAAATTGGGACAAGGGGACAGAGGAGAGGTTGAAGGCCTGGTTGCTCACCCATCCGGATGACCCGGAAGTGCTTTTCACACTTGGATTGATGGAGAAGAGACAAGGTCATTATGCCCAAGCGCAGGAGTATTACCGGAGGACCATCGACCATCATCCCCGGTTCAGCAAAGCCTTCTCCAATTTAGGGAATGTCTATCTGGCCCAGAAGCAGGTTCCCCTGGCCATTACCTCCTATCAACAGGCGATCGAACTCGATCCCGGCAATGCGGCCTACCATTATAATCTCTACCGTGCCTATTCTCAGGAGACTTTTCTTTCAGGGAAGATCGATAAGGCCTTTCAAAAGGCCAGACAGATCGATCCTGGGCTCGTCGATTACTATTCTCTGATTGATTCCCCTAATATGAATCGTCTGGTCATTGATGTGCCTTTGAGTATCCAGACCCTCTGGAGAAGATTTCTCAACCAGCTCATTGGAAAAGAAGGGATCCTCTATCGCCTGTTTCGGGCCTGGTTCGACAAAGTTCCTTCAGCCATTCCCTTTTTAGCCCCCATTGTCTTTTTGGCTTATCTCATCGGTATGTCCAGATATACGCGGGCCAAGCGGTTTTTAACCCGATGCCCGATGTGCGGGAGTCCAACCTACCGCTTCTACTTAGGATCGACCGAACAGGAATTTGTCTGTTTTAACTGTTACCGTTTGTTCATTCAAAAGGAGAAGCTCCATCCTAAGATAATGGAGAAGAAATCCATTCAGGCGAAGGCATTCCAGAAGCAGGATCATTTCATCGGGAAATTTCTTTCCTTCATATTCATCGGATTTGGTGATCTCTGGAGAGGCCATCCTCTCAAAGGTCTTCTTCTTCTTTCCGTCTTCTTCATTTTCATCCTTCGATTCATTTTCTGGAATGGTTTGATCCCGGATATTACGCTTGAGCGTTTCAGCTCCTGGTGGAGCCTTCTTTTTTGGGGAGGGTTTTTCCTCCTCTTTTACTTCCTCTGTTTTCGGCAGATTCAAAAGCAAAAACCTCAATTTGAAATTGAAAAATGAGAGAGGAGATCCATGGCGCTACAGGGGACATTGAAAGACTTCAGCATTACGGAGATCATCCAGCTGATCGGCCAGCAGCTTAAGACGGGTGTCCTAAAAATTCATCGAGGGAAGAATCTGGTGGAGATCTATTTTGTCGACGGGATGATCATCCATATCTACTCCAATTATCGAGGAAAAAAAGACCTTATCGGAGAGATCTTGGTCAAAGCTCAATTGATTACCGAGGAACAACTGGATAGAGTTCTTAAAATCCAAAAAGAGACCCTAAAATATTTGGGAGAGATTCTCGTCGAACTTGGGTTGTTGACCAAGGATGATATTTTGAAGGTGATCTCCACCCAGATTTACGAGACCATCTATGACCTTTTCTGGTGGGAGGATGGGACCTTCAATTTCGATCTTAAATTGGTGGAGAGTTATAAGAAGATCCCCTTCGCACTGAGCACGGAGCAGGTTTTATTGAATATCCTCCGGATGGTGGATGAATGGTCGGAGATTGAAAAGAAGATATTCTCCCCCCATCTGGTTTTCAGGAAGGCAACGGGGATGGAAGGGAAACCCTCCGATCTTTTATCCACCCAGAGTTACCTGAAGGAGAAACTGACCTCCGAGCAGGAGTTGATCTATCATCTTGTCGATGGAACCCGCACGGTTCAAGAAATCATTGATCGAAGCCTCTTGGGAAAATTCAATACCAGTGAGATCCTTTCCAATCTCATGGAGATGGGCTTGACCGAGGTCGTTGGGATCCGGACTCCAAGCCTCGTCAAGAAGGTGAGGATGATCAATTTTCGGGAAGCCCTGGCCTTTGTCTATTATGGCGCTTTTCTGTTATTGGTCTTTCTTCTCCTGATCTATTTTAAGCCCGCTTTCCTCCACCTCTTTTGGGATTCAAAGATCGAACGGGTGGATATCGAAACCCCATCCCTTTATGTTCATCGGGCGCAACTCGATCGTATCAAGAACGCATTAGAGATCTATTATCTTGAGAAGGGGACTTATCCTCAAAAGCTCGAGGATCTGGTTTCGGTTCGACTGCTTCAGCGAAGAGACCTCTATTATCAAAGGGGGGTCTCCTATCAATATGAGCTAAAAGGCGGGAAATATCTTTTAAAGCATTGAAGAGAAAATCCGATCACACTTCTTTTTCCCATTTTATGATTCCAAAGTGAAGCTTCCCGTCCCTGTCTACCCCGCCTGACGGACGGGCAGGGGCAGGCACAAAGCTGGACTTGTCCATAAAAATGAAAAGGCATTCTATCTTCGATAAGATTCTTATACTCGATTTCGGTTCGCAATACACCCAGTTGATTGCCCGCCGGGTAAGGGAATGTCAGATCTACAGCGAGATACAGCCTTATGATTTCCCTTTGGAGAAAACAAGAGCACTATCGCCCAAGGGGATCATCCTGTCCGGGGGACCCGCCAGCGTCTATGAGAAGGGTGCTCCACGATGCGATCCCCGGCTCCTCGAGATGGGCATTCCCATCTTAGGGATTTGTTATGGGATGCAACTGATCGCATACCTTTTAGGAGGGATGGTCACTCATTCAAAGAAGAGGGAATACGGAAAGGCCATTCTCACCTGTGATCGAATAGGGAAACTCTTTCAGGGGGTCGGGAGGAAAGGAACTCAGATGGAGGTATGGATGAGCCATGGGGACCAGATTCGCCGATTACCCCCTGGGTTTGAAGGGATTGCCCACTCCGGGAACACCCCGTTTGCTGTGATGGAACATCCCGGAAAAAAAATATATGGGCTCCAGTTCCATCCGGAAGTGATTCACACCCCAAGGGGAATTGAGCTGATTCGAAATTTCCTCTTTCGGGTGTGCGAATGTTCGAAACTCTGGACGATTCGGTCCTTTTTAGAACAGACCGAAGAAAACCTCAGGGATGAGATCGGTTCCGGTAAGGTCATCTGCGCTTTAAGCGGAGGGGTAGACTCCACCGTTGTCGCTCTTTTGCTTCACGGGGTCATCGGTGGTCGCTTGAAATGTATCTTTGTGGATAATGGCCTGCTGAGAAAGAATGAAGCCGCTGAAGTGGTCAACCTCTTCCGCCGCCACTTCAAAATCCCTCTTGTCTATGTGGACGGGGAAAACCTATTTTTGAGGCGGCTCAAAGGGGTCCTCGACCCGGAAGAGAAGCGGAAAAAGATCGGCAAGACATTTATCGAGGTCTTTGAGAGGGAAGCGAAGAAGATAGGGGAAGTCGGTTTTTTGGCTCAAGGAACCCTTTATCCGGATGTCATCGAAAGCATCTCTTGGAAAGGACCATCCGCCACCATTAAGAGCCACCATAATGTAGGGGGGTTGCCGGAGAGAATGAAATTGAGGTTGGTGGAACCCCTCCGGGAGCTGTTCAAGGATGAAGTGAGAAAACTGGGCAGGCAGTTAGGGCTGCCCAAAGAGGTGATCCATCGGCAGCCCTTTCCAGGGCCCGGCCTTGCCATTCGAATCATCGGAGAGGTCAACAGGGAGAGGCTGGAGATCCTCAGAGAGGCAGATGAGATTGTGATGGAGGAGATGAAGAGAGGGCGGCTCATCGATCGAGTCTGGCAATCCTTTGCCGTATTGCTACCGGTGAAGAGCGTCGGGGTGATGGGAGATTTTCGGACTTATGAAAATGTCATCGCCCTGAGGGTGGTGGAAAGTCAGGATGGGATGACTGCCGATTGGGCGAGATTATCCCACCCGATCCTGGAACATATCGCTAATCGCATCATCAACGAGGTGAAGAAGGTCAATCGGGTGGTTTACGATATAAGCTCAAAGCCACCCAGTACGATCGAATGGGAGTAGTGGAAGAAGAGTGGAACATTCTAATTTCATCCATCTCCATCTCCATAGCCAATACAGTTTGCTGGATGGAGCCATCCGGTTTGAGGAGGCCTGTGATTTGGCCAAACAGTACCGGATGGATGCGCTGGCATTGACCGATCACGGGAACCTTTTCGGTGCTATTGAGTTTTATCAGTTGGCGATCAAAAATGGAATCAAACCCATTCTGGGGTGTGAGATCTATGTAGCACCGGGAAGCCGATTCGAGAAAAAAGGGAGGGAGGGGAAGGAGGGAGCCTCTCATCTCACCCTCCTGGTCAAGAATCGAACAGGTTACTTCAATCTCATCAAACTGGTAAGCCTTGCCCACCTCGAGGGGTTCTATTACAAGCCCAGGGTAGATAAGGAGCTCCTGAGCCGTTATCATGAGGGGCTAATTGCCCTCAGCGGCTGTTTGAAGGGAGAGGTTGCCCTTTATGCTGGACGGGGAGAGATGAAGAAAGCACTCCAGGCCGCCGAGGAATATAAAACGATATTTGACCACGGCCGATTCTTTATCGAGATTCAAAAAACCGGGATAGAAAACCAGCCTCAGGTCAATGAGCATCTGCTGGAGATTGGGGATCATCTCTCCCTTCCTCTGGTGGCGACTAACGACTGCCATTATCTACGTCGTGAAGAGTCCAAGGCCCATGAGGTGCTCCTCTGCATCCAGACGGGAAAGACTCTCCAGGATGGTGACCGGATGAGGTTTCAAACGGAGGAATTCTATTTTAAGTCTCCCCAGGAGATGGCTGAACTCTTCAAAGATGTTCCGGAGGCAATTTCTCAAACCAAGGAAATTGCGGATCAATGTAACCTTGAATTGAAATTCGAAGAGAAACACATCCCCAAGGTTTTCCTTCCTTCAGGAGAATCTCCGGAAAGTTATCTGGAGAAGTTGGCCCGGGAGGGTTTGGAGAAAAGGCTCTCCTCCTCTTCGAAGAAAAAAGAAGGCCCTGAGCACTTTACACTTTACCGGAGTCGCCTGGAAGAAGAGCTCAGGATCATCCGGTCGATGGGGTTTTCCGGATATTTCTTGATTGTGGCTGATTTCATCCGTTACGCAAAGGAGCAGGGGATACCGGTGGGTCCGGGAAGGGGTTCAGTGGCTGGGAGTTTAGTTGCCTATGCCCTCCGGATCACGGATTTGGATCCCATCGAATATGATCTTATTTTTGAGAGGTTCTTAAATCCTGGCCGGAAAAGCAGCATGCCCGACGTGGATGTCGATTTCTGTATGGATCGACGCAGTGAGGTCATCCAGTATGTGATGGATAAGTATGGGAAAGAGAATGTAGCCCAGATCATCACCTTCGGAAAGATGCAGGCCAGAGCGGTCATCCGGGATGTAGGCCGGGTAATGGGAATCCCCTATGCAGAGGTGGACCGGATTGCGAAACTGATCCCCGCGGTTCCGCTCAACATCACACTTGAACAGGCCCTGGAAAAAGAACCCCAATTAAAAGAGATGATCTCAAGAGACCCCAGGGTGGCCTCCCTTTTCAAAGTTGCCCGATCACTGGAAGGGCTTGTGCGCCATGCCTCCACCCATGCCGCTGGAGTGGTCATCTCGAACAAACCTCTGATGGAATATCTTCCCCTTTATCGAGGTCAGGAGGATGAGGTGATCACTCAATATGCGATGAAGGAAGTGGAAGCCATCGGTTTGGTTAAATTCGATTTTCTGGGGTTAAAGACCCTTACGATGATTCATGATGCCATTCAATTGATTGAGAAGAACCGGGGGGTAAAAATTGATCTTTCCGAAATTCCCCTCGATGATCCAGAGGTTTATGCCTATTTGGGCACCGGATCGAGTCTGGGTCTCTTCCAACTGGAAAGCGAGGGCATGAAGAACCTTTTGACCCGGCTCAAACCGGAAAGTTTCAAAGAGATCATCGCTCTGGTCGCCCTCTACCGGCCAGGACCTTTGGATAGCGGGATGGTCGAGGAGTTCATCAAACGACGCCATGGGACAGGTCCGACCCATTATGAGCATCCTCTCCTGGAAGGGATTTTGAGGGATACTTATGGAGTGATCGTCTACCAGGAGCAGGTGATGCGTATTGCGAGCGCCCTTGCCCATTTCAGTCTTGAAGATGCCGACAACCTCCGGCGAGCCATGGCCAAAAAGGATGTCATGGAGATGGAAAGGCAGAAAATGAAATTTATAGAGGGAGCCAAGAAGAGCAGGGTCCCTCTCCGGAAGGCCGAGAAGATTTTTGAACAGATGGAGACGTTTGGTCGTTATGGCTTCAACAAATCTCACAGCGCCGCTTATGCACTCATCGCCTATCAAACCGCTTATTTGAAGAGTCATTTCCCGATCGAGTTTATGGCAGCTTTGCTGACGAGTGAGGTTCAAAATGCTGATAAAATCATGAAGTATATTGCGGAATGCCGGGAAATGGGCATTTCGATCCTATCTCCGGACATCAATGAGAGTCATCGAAATTTTGCCGTCGTGGGAAATCAGATCCGGTTTGGATTGGCGGCGGTAAAAAATGTGGGGGATGCGGCCATTGAGGCGATCCTTCGGGAGAGGGAAGGGGGAGGGAAATTCCAATCCCTTTACGATTTTTGTAAAAGGGTTGATTTGAGGAAGGTGAACCGGCGGGTGATCGAAAGCCTGATTAAATGCGGGGCTTTTGATTTTTCAAAGGTCTATCGTTCCCAGATGCTCACCACCCTGGAAGAACTCTTGGAACGGGCCCAGGGGGTCCAGCGAAAGAAGGAGGCCCTCCAGATGAGCATGTGGGGATCCGAAAGGGGAGAGTTAGAAGAGAATTATCCGGACATCGAAGAGTTTCCGGAAAGCCAATTGATCCTTTTCGAGAAGGAGACCATCGGGTTCTATATCTCCCGGCATCCCCTCTCCACTTATCAGGAGGAAATCAGGAAGATCACCGATGAAGACACCTCAACCCTTTCGGGAGGTCCCGATGGAAAGGAAGTGAAGATCTGTGGTCTCGTCAACCATCTGAAGGAAGTTGTGACCAAAAAGGGAGATCGGATGGCCTTTCTCAATTTAGAGGATATGAAGGGATTTGTGGAGGTCATTCTCTTCCCGGATGTCTTCAAGGCTTCGTCCCACTGTTTGAGAGGAGGGAATCCCATCCTTGTTCGGGGGACGCTGGACCTTTCCGGAGACCAGACCAAGATCAAAGCGAAAGAGGTCCGGCCCTTTTTGGATGTCCCTTCGGCACTGACCCAAGCCCTTCACCTGAAGATCCCATTTGCTTCCCTGACGAAATCAGGGCTTGCTGAGTTGAAAGAGGTGATCCTCGCCCATCGTGGATCCTGCCAAGTCTTTCTCCATCTCATTAATGGAGGGAGGCCCGAGACGGTCATCGCCCTCTCCGATGACTATCGGGTTATGCCGTCTGCCGGTTTCCAGGATGATGTTAAGACCCTTTTTCCTTCACCCTCCCTCTCATTTGAATGGACTTAAGAGATGGTTAAACACTATTTGGATTTCGAAAAACCCGTCGTGGAGCTGGAGAGAGAGATCGAACACCTCAAGAGGTTCTCGAAGGGGAAGAATCTTCCTTTTGACGAGCAGATCAAACATCTGGAGGAAAAACTCAATCGTCTTCAAAGGGAGATCTTTTCCAATCTGACGGGGTGGCAGATTACTCAACTGGCCAGGCATATCGATCGACCGAAGGCCTCGCATTATATTCAGGAGGCCTTTGAAAACTTCATTGAACTTCATGGGGACCGGGCCTATGGGGATGACCCGGCCATTATCGGCGGGATATCAAAGTTTAACGGAAGATCGGTCGTGATCATCGCTCATCAGAAAGGGGCGGACGTCAAGGAGATGGCGTATCGGAATTTCGGGATGCCCCATCCCGAAGGATATCGGAAGGCCTTGAGGCTGATGACCATGGCCGAGGTCTTTAAAAAACCCATCATCACAATGATCGATACCCCCGGAGCCTTTCCGGGGGTGGATGCGGAAGAGAGGGGGCAGGCAGAGGCCATTGCCAAAAACCTGAAGATGATGGCCAGCCTCAAAGTGCCGATCATCACTCTGGTGATCGGTGAGGGGGGGAGCGGAGGTGCATTGGCCATCGGCATGGGAGATCGGATTTTAATGCTGGAATATTCGATCTATTCAGTCATCTCCCCTGAAGGGTGTGCGGCCATCCTTTGGAAGGATGGGGATAAGGGAAAGACTTTGGCCGCAGAATCACTGAAATTAACCGCTCGAGACCTCCTCCAATTAGGGGTCATCGATGAGGTCATTGAGGAGCCATTGGGAGGGGCCCATCGTGACCCTAAGGGGATGGCCCAGCAGTTGAAGCATGCGATCGACCGCCATTTAAGGGAGCTGGAAGAGATCGAAATGGAGGCCTTGTTGAAGAACCGGTATGAAAAGTTTAGAAGGATAGGAACCTTCATTGAAGAAGGCGGAGTGTAGAGAGTGTGCCTTCGAGGTCAGGATGGTCAGAAAAATTGAGATCTTACCCGAATCGGTCTCCCAGATGATTGCAGCCGGTGAAGTGGTGGAAAGACCTGCCTCTGTCGTCAAAGAGTTGATGGAGAATGCCATTGATGCAGAGGCACGGGAGATCATCGTCGAATTAAAGGCTGGGGGGCTCCAACTCATCCGGGTGGCCGATGATGGGGAAGGAATGGGGCCCGAAGATGTCCCGCTGGCCCTTCGAAGGTTTGCCACCAGCAAGATCCGAAAGCCGGAAGACCTTTATGCCATTGATACCTTGGGCTTCCGGGGAGAAGCTCTACCAAGTATTGCCTCTGTCTCCCGGATGGTCATTAAGACACGGGTCTCCCACTCCATCAGCGGAACGAAGGTGGTCTGTGAGGGGGGGGAGATCAGGGACATTTCTGAGATTGGCTGTCCGGTGGGGACGGAGGTAGAGGTAAAAAATCTCTTTTACAATATCCCTGTGAAGAGAAAGTTTTTAAAATCCATCCGGTCAGAGTACCGTTATGCCCTCCACCACTTTCTCCGGGTGAGCCTTTCCCATACCTCCATCTCTTTTAAGTTGATTCATGACGGCCGGATGGTCCAGGAGCTTTTAAGCGCAGAAGCCCCTCTGATTCGGATGGAGGCCATTTTGGGAAGGGAGACAGCCCATCATCTTCAGGAGATCAAGACAGAGGAAGAGGGGATCCGTCTATCCGGGTTCATCAGCCTTCCCCCATTTATTAAAGGAAGCGCTGAAGGGATCTATATCCATATCAACCGGAGATATGTGAGGGATCGAATCATCTATAAGGCTGTCCTGGAGGCCTATCGCCACCACCTTCCCAACGGGAAATTTCCCGTGACTGTTCTCTTTATCACCCTTCATCCTTCTTCGGTGGACGTGAATGTCCATCCGACAAAGGCAGAGGTAAAATTTAAGGATCCTGAAAGGATCTATCAACTGGTCTTTGCTGCAATCACGAATACCATTGAAAAGGGGTTCCCTCAACGCTTGGAGTCGATTTCCAGCAAGAGCGGAGAAGGGATCCAGGAGGGCGGGAAACAGGAGCCTGCTTTTTTATTTGATCGACCCTGGAATCCCGGGAGAGAAGCTCGAGGAGAAGCAGAAATCGAGGCGTTTGCTGTCAGGGAGAAAGAACCCCGGTGGGAAGAAGATAAAAGGGTTCCCTTCCGTATCGTCGGGCAGATCTGGGGGACCTACATCCTATGCGAAACCGGAGGAAATCTCATTTTTATTGACCAGCATGCCGCTCATGAGAGGATTCTCTTTGAAAAATTTAAGAGAGAATATGAAAATCGGTCGTTACGATCAAACCCGTTACTTATGCCGATCCTGATGGAATGCTCTGCTGAAGAATTCCTGGTCCTTGAAACAGCAGGGGAAGCCTTTAAGGCCATCGGCTTTGAACTCGAGCCTGCGGGAGAAAAACTCTATGCCATCCGGGCCATCCCGTCACTCATCGATCCAAAGGATTCAGAGGAATGGATTCGGGAAATATTGAGGGAGCTCTCTTTTTTAAAGAAGGGAGGGGAAGGGAGGACCCTGATCCAGTCCCTGCTCATCTCCTTATCCTGCCATTCTGCGGTTAGAGGGAAGGATGTGTTGAGGAGGGAGGAGATCGAAGAACTGGTAAAGAGCCTTTATCCCTTCCATACCTCTGTGACCTGTCCCCATGGGCGGCCCATCTTATTTCTTTTGCCCCAGGGCGAATTGAACAGACAGTTTAAAAGGAGACGGGAGGGGTAATTATTCTTCCTCCTCCTCCAATCCATTGCTATTGAGTCCGTATTTCTCCAGACGGTAGCGCATGGAACGAAAATTGATCCGGAGGAGTTCAGCCGCCTTCTTCTTAATTCCTTTGGTCCTGTCCATGGCCTTGAGCAGGAGTGTTTTTTCTAAATCCGACACCACTTTTTCAAGATCGATTCCCTCGTTCGGGAAATCAATATCAAAGCCTGCCTTTTTGATCGGGAGTTGTTCTTCAAGGTAGGAAGTGAGATTTTGCCAGGTCAATTCCGAGGTGGCCTCCAGGGCCACTGCCCTTTCGATAATATTCTGGAGTTCCCTTACATTTCCGGGAAAATCGTAATTCATCAGGATGCGCAGCGCTTCAGGTGAGATCTTTGTAATATGTTTATCCAAATCGTCTGAATATTTTTTTAAAAAATGATTGCCCAGAAGAGGAATATCCTCCCTTCTCTCCCTGAGAGGGGGCATTTTGATCTGGATGACATTGAGACGGTAGAAGAGGTCTTCCCTGAACCTTTTCTCTCTCACGGCTTCTTCCAAATCTTTATTCGTGGCGGAGATGATCCGGACATCAACCCGAATATCTTCTGTCCCTCCCACCCTTTTGAATTCCTTATCCTGTAACACCCGGAGCAACTTGACCTGCATCAGCAGCGGGAGTTCACTGATCTCATCGAGAAAGATCGCCCCTTCATCGGCGACTTCAAAAAGCCCTTTCTTGGTTGAAATGGCATCGGTGAAAGCCCCTTTCATGTGACCGAACAATTCGCTTTCAATAAGGGATTCGGGGATAGCCCCACAATTTAGAGTGACGAAGGGTTTTTCTTTTCTGGAACTATTATAATGAATGGCCTTGGCCACCAATTCCTTTCCGGTTCCGCTTTCCCCGGTGATCAGGATATTGGTTTTGGTTGGGGAAACCTTCTCCAGCAAGTCATAAAGCTCTAACATCTTAGGGCTTTGTCCGATGATATTTTCAAAATGGTATCGGTCTCTGACCACCTTTTTCAGAATGAGGTTCTCTTTCTGGAGGTTCTTCTTTTCAAGTGCATTTTTTATGATGAGCTTGATCTCATCCACCTTAAAGGGTTTCGTGATGTAATCGTAAGCCCCCTCTTTCATTGCTTTGATCGCCGTATCCGCGGAGGCATAAGCGGTGATGACGATCACCACCGTTTCGGGAGAAAGGGCTTTCATTTTTTTCAGTGCAGAAAGCCCATCCACTTTAGGCATCCGCAAATCCAAAAGGGCGAGATCAAAGATATCCTTTTCAGCCCATTTCAACACCTCTTCCCCATTGGAGGCCAGGGTCACTTTATACCCCTCTTTTCGAAGCATGATCTCTAAGAATTCCCTCATGCTTTTTTCGTCGTCAGCAACTAAAATTTTATCTTTCTGCATTTCAAATTCCTATGTTCCTCTTTTTCGCTGAAGAGGTCACGCCGCAGGTAAGAAGACGCTGAAGGTGGACCCCCGGCCCACCTCGCTCTCCACCTTAATGGCCCCCTGATGGTTTTCGATGATCTTATGGACAATGGAGAGCCCCAACCCCGTTCCGCTTTCCTTGGTCGTATAAAAGGGTTCAAAAATCTTTTCTTTTTCTTCAGAAGCGATTCCATTTCCGGAATCACTAATGGCAATCCTCACCCACTCTTTTGATCTTCGATAGAAGAGGAAGGGGAGGGTCATCCGCCAGAGGGCCTCGTTCCCCTTTTCCAGTTGGATATGTATCTCTCCTCCGTCGGAAATGGCCTGAGAGGCATTGATCAGAAGGTTCCAGAAAACCTGTTTGATCTGGTCTCGGTCGACCATGGCCAGGATAGTCTCGCCTGGACAGGGCCGGGAGAGACGGATCCCTTCATGGAAGGAAGGGGAGTGAGTGAAGAGTTCAATGGTTTCATCCAGTAACGTTGAGATTTCCACAGGGAAAGGATGAATTTGGGGGGGTTGGGCAAAAAGCAGAAAATCCGTAATCAATGCGTTGAGCCTCTCCGATTCACGCAGGGTGATCTCCATGAGGTGTTCCTGATGTTCATCGAGAGAGAGTTCTGATTTCAGCATCTGAATCGATCCGCTCAATGAAGCCAGAGGATTTCGGATCTCATGGGCCATCCCTGCCGCAAGAGAACCAATGGCGGCCATCTTATCGAACCGTTTCATCTGTTCTTCCATTTCTTTGAATTTGGTGATGTCCTGGAAAATCAGGGTGTGACCGATCCGCTCCCCCTGAGGATCGGTCAGAGGAGAGATGGAGAACCCCAGATAGGTCTTTTGACCATTTTCATCGGTCAGGGTTGTTTCGTAACGTTGATAATCGGTCGAGGGATCGGAGGTCTTTTTCTCGACCTCACCGATCACTTCGCTGATCTTGGGGAAGAGGTCATAGATTGAGATATTTCGGATGTCGTCGCCCTTACGGTTGAAGATCTTTTCTGCGGTCCGATTAAAGAAATTGACCTTCCCGCTAAGATCAACAGTCAGAAGTCCGCTATCCAAACTCTGGATGACATTTCGGTTAAAGGCTTCCAATTGATTATAATCGACCTGTTTCTGGATGAGCTCGCTCTTTTTCTTCTTCAGTTCTTCGGAGATGGTGCTGCTCAAAAAAGCGACGATATAAAACGTGGCCATATAGATGATCAGGGAATAAAAGATCTGACTGGCGTCATAAAAGCCGGCCTCTCCTGAAGGATTGATCAAACGATAGAGCTGAAGCAGGAGAAGAAGGCCATAGAGAAGGGTGGAGAGGGATGCCGAAAGAAATGCCCCCCGCCTGTAAAAGAGGATACTGCTTCCGATGATGGAGAAGATATAGGTGATGGGAAAGAAACTCTCCTTTCCCCCTGTAAAATAGACCAGACCGGCAATGAAGACATGGTCGATCAGGATTTGAACCCGGGTGAATTGGCGGAGGTCCTTCAGTCGATTTAATAAAAAGGCGTAGCCGATCGTCACGAGATAGAAGAGGCTGATGAAGTAGTAAAGTTGATTGGTCATGGAGATGAAGAAGTATTTCTTTTCTGAGACCTGGAACAGAAAGGTAATGGCGAGAAGGAGGGAGAGGATGATGATACGGCAGAGCATCAGCCCCTTGACATTCCTTAGCTCTTTGGGATGGAAATCAGGAAAAACTATGGAGTTAGGCCTCATCAAACTTACACACCCTTCGGTTCTATCGCGGAGAGGCTCAACGAATTGCTGATGCCATTTGAAAGATAGGCAAATACATGGAGATGACAACCCCCCCGATGACCACCCCTAAAAAGATCATGAGAAAAGGTTCCAGGAGGGAGGTCAGATTGCTGACCGCCACATCAACCTCATCCTCGTAGAAATCTGCAATTTTAGAAAGCATCGAATCCAGGGCACCGGTTGATTCTCCCACCGAGATCATCTGAATGACCATAGGGGGGAAGATGCCGCTGCGGTTTAAGGGCTCAGCAATCGTCTCCCCTTCCCGGATGCTCGCCCTTGCATTGAGAATCGCTGTCTCGATCGTTCGATTTCCGGCGGTCTTTGAAACGATGTTCAGCCCATCGAGGATAGGGACTCCACTGCTAACCAGGGTTCCCAGAGTTCGGGCGAACCGGGCCACCGAGACTTTTTTAAAAAGCATTCCGAAAACGGGCAGTTTTAAAAGGAGACGGTCGATAATCGTCTTTCCTGTATTCGTCCGATAAAATCTTCTGAAGAGGTAGAAGAGGAGGATCAGTGCCGGGATGATGAGGATGACAAATTTCTTAACGAATTTACTGATCGTCAGGACGATGAGGGTCGGAAGGGGCAGGTTCTGGCCGGCCGATTTGAACATCGTTTCAAAGACCGGGATCACAAAAATCATCAGTATGATCACCACCGCAATCGCCACGCTCACAATCACACCTGGGTAGACGAGGGCTGATTTTACCTTCTTTTTTAATGCCTCTGCCTTTTCGATGTAATTGGCAAGGCGGGTGAGGATATTATCAAGGATACCCCCTTCTTCGCCGGCCACAACCAGATTGGTATAGAGATCATTAAAAGTCCCGGGATGTTTTTTGAGGGCTCCGGCAAAGGTCGACCCACTCTCCACATCCTCCCGGATATCTCGGATAATATTTTTGAAGACCCTGTTCTCTTGTTGCGAAGAAAGGATATCCAGGGACTGGACCAGGGGGAGACCGGCATCGATCATGGTCGCCAACTGCCGGGTAAAGATGGCGATCGATCGCTGTTTGACTTTTTGTTTAAAGGGAAGAGAGATTTTAATCTCCTTCCCCTTCGCCCCAATCTTAGTGGGAATAATTCCCTGTTGGCGGAGATGGATCCTGATGGCAGTCTCGCTCGGGGCTTCCATTTCCCCTTTCTTTACGGTTCCTTTGGTCGTCTTTCCTTCCCATTTATAGATCGGCATAGTTCATCCTATTTGATGGATTCAGGCTGTTTTGATCTGTCTTTCCCTTTTTCCTACGAGGATCCCGGAGTTGGAGAGCATCTGTCGAAATTCATCAAGGTTATGGCTCCGTTCCATCGCATCATCCACGGAGATGAGGTGGCGTTCGACCAGGGAAAGAAGGGCCTGGTTCATGGTTTGCATACCGAATTTTGCTTGTCCCACCTGCATGAGTGAATAGAGCTGCTGAATTTTATCCTCTCGAATCAGGTTTCGGATGGCAGGGTTTGGGATGAGGACCTCCATAGCCAGTGCCCGGCCCTTTCCTCCGACCTTCGAGATGAGTTGCTGGGAGAGGACCCCTTCCAAGACGAAAGAGAGCTGTGTCCTGACCTGCTGCTGTTGGTGGGGGGGGAAGACGTCGATGATACGGTTAATCGTCTCAACGCAGGAATTGGTATGGAGGGTTGCGAAGGTCAGATGGCCTGTTTCAGCAGTGAGAAGGGCAGCCCCAATCGTCTCCAGATCCCTCATCTCACCGATCAGGATGATATCAGGATCCTGGCGGAGGACATGCCGGAGGGCCGCACCAAAAGTTTTGGTGTCCGAATTGACCTCCCTTTGATTGACAATACAATTCTTATGGCGATGGAGATATTCGATCGGATCTTCGATGGTGATGATATGTGCATTTCGTTCATTGTTGATTTTATCAATCATCGCCGCAAGGGTGGTTGATTTTCCTGTACCCGTGGGGCCGGTTACCAAAACGAGACCTTTGGGCTTTTTAATGAGCTCATTGACAATGGGAGGTATTCCCAGTTCCGAGAAGTTGAGAATGTCAAAGGAGATGGCCCGAAAAGCCCCTGCGATCGCCCCCCGTTGCATATAGATATTTCCCCTGAATCGGCTTAGCCCTTTGATGCCGAAGGAGAAGTCCAGCTCATTCTCCTCCTCAAACTTATGTCGCTGGGCATCCGTGAGCACACTGTAGCAGAGCCTTTTCGTATCCGGAGCGGTCAAGACGGTGTTGTCGAAACTCATCAGTTTCCCGTCGATCCGGAATTGCGGGGGGGCCCCTGTGGTGACATGAAGGTCAGAAGCCTTCTTCTCAATGACCACTTCAAGCAATTTTTGTAATTCAATCATCTCTCCATAAACCTCCTAAAAAGTTAGGATCGGGTTAACGATCCTCCATCGTGGACCTCAGCACCTCTTCAATGGTCGTCATCCCGTCCCTGATTTTAATGATCCCGCTCTGCCTCAGCGTCTTCATCCCCAGACGGATCGCCTCTTTCTTGGTTTCGGAGGTGGAGGCGCGGGACAGCACGAGTTCTTTGATTTCGTCTTTCATAGGCATTACCTCATAGAGCCCGAGGCGGCCCTTATATCCGGTATGATTACAGATAGGGCATCCCTTCCCCTTATAGACCGGGAAGGTTTTTACCTCGTCCGGGGGGACTCCCAAATCGATCAACAGTTGAGGATGGACCTTGGTTGGCTCTCGGCACTCGGTGCAGATCTTACGGATAAGTCTCTGAGCGAGGATCAGGATGACCGCAGAGGAAATGAGGAAGGGTTCGATGCCCATGTCGATAAGCCGGGTAATGGTTCCCGGAGCATCATTGGTATGAACCGTGCTCAAAACCAGATGCCCGGTGAGGGCTGCCTGTACAGCGATCTGAGCGGTCTCGAAATCTCGGATCTCTCCTACCATGATGATATCCGGATCCTGTCGGAGAAAAGAGCGGAGGGAGGAAGCAAAGGTAAGCCCGATCTCCTCGTGCATCTGGACCTGGTTGATCCCCATAAAATTGTATTCTACGGGGTCTTCTGCCGTCATGATATTTTCTGTCTCTTTATTTAATTCGGATAAGGCGGAATAAAGGGTTGTCGTCTTTCCGCTTCCGGTTGGTCCCGTTACTAAAATCATTCCGACCGGTTTGCGCAGGGCGGCCTTGAAATCCTCTAAAGAAGATTCTTCAAATCCCAATTTGGTCATATCGAGCTGGAGAGCCGATTTGTCCAGTAACCTCAGAACTACCTTCTCGCCGAAGAGGATAGGGACGGAGGAGACCCGGAAGTCCATTTCCCTTCCCTTGGCAAGCCGGAGTTTAATCCTTCCATCCTGTGGAAGGCGCCTCTCTGCAATATCCAGCTTTGCCATAATTTTTAAACGGGAGACGATGGCATTCTTGATCTGGGTGGGGAGGGTCATCTCCCTTCTCATCACTCCATCGACCCGGTATCTCACACGGAAGCTCTTTTCGTAGGGTTCGAAATGGATGTCACTTGCCCCTGATTTGATCGCCTTGAGGAGAATGCCATTGACGATTTTGATAATGGGACCTTCGATTTCTCCTGTATCCTCATCCTGCGCCTGAGCATCGACCACTTCAACGTTTTCAACAGCCCCGTGAACCAGAGCGTCAAAGTCTTCCGTATGAGCGGCCTCATCATCGATTGCCAGTCCGAGGTCGGAGAAATTGTTTGGATCCTCTCCTAATTCACTATAATCGCTTCCCGTGGTTGAGCTTGCAGCCCCACCGCTTCCTCCATAATATTTTTTAATGGCATCGACGATCTCCGTCTCAGAGGCAACCACGGGTTCGACGTTGAAACCTGTCATAAATTTAATTTCATCGATGACGATGATATTGCTGGGATCGGCCATCGCCAGGGTTAATTTGGGCCCTATCCGGTGGACAGGGATAATAAAATATTTTTTGGCCGTGCTGGAAGGGATCAGTTTAATGACATTTGGATTGATTTCTATTTTGGATAGTTTGACAGAAGGGACCCTGTATTGGGCACTCAGGAAGGAGAGTAATTCATCTTCTTTGATATACCCCAATCTCACCAGGTTTGACTCAAGCCTGCCTCCCTTTAACTTCTGCTCATCGAGTGCCCTTTTGAGTTGGTCAGGGGTGATAAAATTTCTCTTGATGAGCAGTTCACCTAAACGCTCTGTCAATTTGCCTCTCCCGTTAAAGATGATCAGACTTTATTATTCATCAGTATTTTATAGCAAGATAAGTGCCAATTTTTGACATTTTTTTAACTTATTGAATTTAAAAATGATATTTTATATTTCAAATTTATTTTCGTAAGGGAAATCTGAAAAATGATTTATTGTGGCTAATAATTTACCAATTTTTGAAAAGAGATAAACCATTTTGTATCATCGTTCGGTTTAAAAAGATCATTCATGAAGCGGTAATTTAACAATGAATGAACTTCCCTTTCCTAATTCGCTTTCAACGAAGATTTCACCCTGGTGTGCTTCGGCAATCCATTTACAGATGCTCAGCCCCAGTCCGCTCCCTCCCTGTCCTCTTGAACGGGCTTTATCCACACGATAAAATCGATTGAAGATCTTTTCCCGGTCCTCATTGGAAATTCCGATGCCCGTATCTGAAACCACCACTTTGGCAAACCTCATCTCCTTTTTATCCATCGGGAACAAAGGACCTTTTACCTGGAGAGAAGTTTCCTTCAGAAGATGGATGTTGATTTGGCCGCCTTCCTCCGTATATTTAATCCCGTTATCAATCAAATTTAAAAAGAGTTCTCTAATTCGCAAGGCGTCCCCTAAGATATGGATCTCTTCCTGGTGGTTGGTGGTCTGAATATGGATTTTTTTGGGTTGGGCCAGAAGGCTCATCTGCTCTGTGAGCTCCTGAATGATCTTGGTCAAATTAATCTGTTCTTTATGGAGACGGATTTCTCCGATGTCTGCCTTTGAGAGCCAGAGGAGGTCGTCTACAATTTTGGACATCCGGTTGATCTCTTCCAGATTACTTTCCAGAATCTGTGTATACTCAGAATCGCTTCTTTTCTTTCGAAGGGCAACCTCCACCTCCCCTTTGAGAATGGTTAAAGGGGTTTTTAATTCATGGGATGCATCCGCAGTGAACTGTTTGATCTGGTTGAAGGATTGATCCAGTCGGGAAATCATTTCATTGAAGGTTTCGATCAGCCGAGATATTTCATCCTTCACCTTCAGGGGCTGAATCCTTTGATTTAAGTTTTTAGAAGTGATCATCCTGGCAGTCTGTGCAATACGATCAACCGGCTTCAAGGCCTTATTGGCAAGGAATTGGCCTCCCAGGCTTGCGGCCAAAAGGGCCGACGGGACACTGATGATTAAGATAATGAGCAGTTTATTGAGGGCATCCTCCACATCTTCAAGAGAGGAGGCGATCTGAATGATCCTGGTCACCTGGTGATTCTCCTTCACCGGGTAGGTGATGATGCGGAGCGGGGTGTTCCCAAGTGCACGATGGGTTTCAAAGGTGATGATTCCATGGGAAGCATTTTTGAGCGTCTGGAGACTGATCGGAAGCTGGATATCTTTCATATTTTCAGATCGGCGGCCGATCTTGCCCGATTCATCCAGAACCTGGATAAATTTACCCATGGGTTTTAAATTCATGGAAGCCTCAAGCGTTTGATCAATATTGCCGAAACCAAATTTCGATGAAGGAGAAGAGGATTCAGAGGCGACGAGATCCGCAAGAGATCTCAATTTATTGTCAACATCGCGATGCAGGCTTTTCGAAAGGGTGAGATATAAGAGAGTACTGAAGGAGATAAGTAAAATCCCCAGGATCAGTACATACCATAGGGTAAGTTTGAATCGGAGACTCCTGAAATGCATCTTTTCCTTTTGACCACCCAGCCTTTCGTGTGCCCAACTTGATTCAGGGCCGGTCGGGCGACAGGATATAACCGACCCCCCGGATGGTATGGATCAGTTTTGTCTCAAATCCTTTGTCTATCTTCTTCCGGAGATAATTCACGTAAACATCGATCACGTTCGTCATCGAGTCGAAATGGTAATCCCAGACATGTTCGGAAATCATGGTCCTCGTAAGAACCTGATTGGGGTTTCTCATAAAAAAGTCTAGGAGAGCATACTCCTTGCTGGTGAGTTCTATCTCTCTTCCTCCTCTCGTCACTTTATGGGTGACAGGGGACAGCATGAGATCCGCTACTTTTAGAATGGGTTCCTTATCTATTTTTTCCCGGCGGAGAAGGGCACGGACCCTGGCTAAAAATATCTTAAATTCAAAGGGTTTCGTCAGATAATCATCACATCCTGAATCAAGCCCTGTCACGATATCTTCTGCTGAATCCTTTGCCGTAAGGATGAGGATAGGCACATTATTCTTACTGCCCCGGATCCTTTTTAATACTTCCATGCCGTCAATCTTAGGAATCATCAAATCGAGTACGATGAGGTCATATTCACCAGTTTCGGCAAGATAGAGACCATTTTCCCCATCATAAGCGGTATCGACCGCATAGTGTTCTTCCTCAAGGCCCTTTTTAATGAAGTTGGCGACCTTCTTCTCATCCTCAACGACCAGTATCCTCATCTTTAACTCCCTGATAGAAGAAGGGAAAACCTTATAATATTATAAATTTAAAATAAAAAAATGCAATAGAGAATTGTTTTCCGTAAGTAACCCAATAAGATCTTTTCTCCTTCCATGGGGACATTTTAACTCTGCAGTTATAGGGGACATAATTAC
>Ga0136653_10000181_pt1 | contig 31653 bp, 33 predicted proteins | sample LakKivw275mmetaG_FD_94866 | JGI IMG/M metagenome (GOLD analysis project Ga0136653, IMG submission 94866) | Anoxic lake water microbial communities from Lake Kivu, Rwanda to study Microbial Dark Matter (Phase II) - Lake Kivu water 275m metaG... | ecosystem: Environmental > Aquatic > Freshwater >...
AAGGATCGCTCAGGCGGCTGAGGAGGAGTTTCCTTACGAGCAGTTTTTAAAAAGGGAAGCAGAAGGAGAGATCAACCTTCCCCGGGCGATCAGCCATGCCGCCTCTTTTTTAGCTCAGGAAGCAGAGGCCAAGGTGATCGTTACACCCACCGAATCTGGAAGTACGGCGCGGTGGGTTTCGAGACTCCGGCCACGGCCACCCATTCTTGCCTTGAGTCGCCATCTTTCGACGGTCAGAAGGCTCAATCTCTGCTGGGGAGTTTATCCCGTTCTTGTTTCCAACTGGAAAGATACTGATGATATGTTGGAGAGATCCAAGAGGATTCCAAAGGAGCTGGGCATGGCCTCCTCCGGGGATAAGATCGTTATCATTGCGGGTGTTCCGATCAGCATTCCTGGAACCACCAACCTCATCAAAGTGGAGATCGTGGATTAAACCGAGTTAATAACGGTCTCAAATAGTAAAGATATTAATTTATAAAATCCCTCCTGACCTCCCTTTGCCTAAGGGAGGGATTACCCCTCTTTGGCAAAGAGGGGAAGGGGAGATTTTCCAATGCTTATGTCAATTCAATGCTGAGACAGTTAATAATGATAGACCCAGTGGAGGTCGTTCGTTGAAGCTCGGCACGAAATTCACCCTTTATCTGTCCCTTATCATCATCATTGCCCTCTCCGGTTATGGGTACTTTCATATCCTGTCACGCCGGGACATCCTGACCAGAAAGATGAAAGTGGAAGTGCGAAGCATCGGCCAGACCCTTAAGATATCCTTAGAGAAGATCCCCCTCCCGAGAGAGATGGAGTATGTGCAGGAACTGATCGATGCTGTTGAAGAGGATGAGAAGACCCTGGGTGTGATTGTCTATCATCGTTCCAAAGGACTTCTCTTTAAATCTCGTTCCTTAGCGGAAGGAATAGAACCTTATTTGGAGTTAATCCAGAGGGCTATGGAAGAAAACCTCCCAAAGGAGGAATTTGGAGTTTATAAAAAAATTCCAGTTTTTTCATATTCCTTTTCCCTTAAAGACCGAAAAGGTCGAAACATTGGAGGAGTTTCTATTCTCCAGAATGCCTCTTTCGTAGAGAGAGAGATTAAGAAAGCGGAGCAGGATATTTTTGTCACCCTTTTAATACTCATCAGCGGAACCGTCACTTTCATCCTTTTGAGTACCAGAAAATGGATTTCCCAGCCGATTTCAAAACTGATGCGTGCCATTGAGGAGCTGGCAAAGGGGAATCTCAATACTCAGATTGATTTGAAAAGAGGCGATGAGCTTTCCGATCTGGCCCAGGCTTTTAATCAGATGGCAGGAGATTTAAAGAGTGCTCAACAACAGGTCGTTCGAGAGGCTGAGACCAGGCTGGAGCTGGAAAGATCGCTAAGGCAATCTGAAAAATTAGCCACCATCGGTCAAATCGCTTCAGGATTGGCCCACGAGATCGGAACCCCTCTCAACATCATTACCGGAAGGGTTGAGCTCACTAAAAGAAGGCTTGGAGATGGCGAGTCCAGGAAGAATTTAGATATTATTACTCAACAAACTGAGAGGATCACCAGGATTATCCAGCAACTCCTCGGATATGTGAGGAAAAAGAAGGCCGACCAGGTGCAGGTGGATATGGGTGTGCTGTTGGAGGAAACCCTTGGCCTTCTTGGCTATCAGATTCAGAGACAAAAGGTGAGAGTGGTGAAGGATTTAGGAAAGACTCTTCCTCCTGTTTACGGAGATCGGGACCAACTCCAGCAGGTTTTTCTGAACCTCATGCTCAATGGCCTTCAGGCCATGCCTGAGGGAGGGGAGCTTCACATTTCTGCCACTTTCGAGGAGATTTCGAAAGAAGGCTTGGAAGATGGACGCAGGGAGTATGTGGTGGCTTCTATTAAGGATTCAGGTGTGGGGATAGAAAAAGAAGTTCTCCAGAACATTTTCAACCCTTTTTTTACAACTAAGGATACTGGAACCGGATTGGGTTTGATGGTGAGCCAAGGGATTGTTCAAGACCATGAAGGATGGATTGAAGTGGAAAGTGAAATAGGGAAAGGGTCTATGTTTAAGGTTTATCTTCCATGTTTCTCTGGAGAGGGGAGAGGAGATGGATTGGGATGATAAGGTTCTCGTGGTGGATGATGATCTGGAGATGTGCGGATTAATCTCCGATGTTCTTAAAGAAGAGGGATTCTCTGTACAAACTACAGGGGAAAGTTTGGAGGCTTCTAAGATCATCAAAAGAGAAGAGTTCGATGTCATTGTCACCGATTTAAAAATGAAGGGATTAAAAGGCCTTGATCTCCTTGAAGAGACTCACAGAGTGGCACCCCTGACACCGGTGATCATCATCACTGCCTTCGGAACGATTGAATCAGCCATTAAAGCGATGAAGATGGGTGCCTATGATTATATTACCAAACCCTTTCAAATGGATGAGCTCGTGTTGACTGTGAAGAAGGCTCTGGAAACCCGTCTGTTAAAAAAAGAGGTCTTTCGGTTAAGAAAGGAAATTGAATCCCGATATGATTTCCACCAGCTCATCGGAAAAAGCCCTTCCATGCAGAAGATTTATGACCTCATCGAAAGAATCAGCGACAGCTCGAGCAATGTCTTAATTACAGGAGAAAGCGGGACGGGTAAGGAATTGGCCGCAAAGGCTATTCATTACAATGGGGTACGAAAGGAAGGTCCTTTTATCGCTGTCAACTGTGCGGCGATCCCGGAGGCACTTCTTGAGAGCGAACTCTTCGGTTATAAAAAGGGCGCTTTTACCGATGCCAGATCGGATAAAAAAGGACTATTTTTCGAAGCCAATGAAGGAACCCTCTTTCTGGACGAGATTACCGAAATGCCTCTTACACTCCAGGCAAAATTGCTCCGGGCGATCGAGGATAAAGAAGTCCGACCTCTTGGAGATACGAACTCCTATCCTGTGGATGTGAGAATCATCTCCACTTCAAACCGTGATGTCGAGTCTTCGATCAAGCAAGGCCGATTTCGCGAAGACCTTTACTATCGATTGAAGGTGATCGATATTGAGATGCCCCCTCTTCGTGAGCGAAAGGAGGATATCCCGCTATTGATTCAACATTTTATCACCAAATTCAGCAGTGAATCTAAAAAGAAGATGTCAGTAGTTTCAGAGGATGCCCTGAAGCTTTTACTCAATTACTCGTGGCCCGGGAATGTCAGAGAGCTGGAGAATGTCATCCAGAGGGCGATCACACTGAGCCGGCACGAGGTGATTCTTCCTGAGGATCTACCGGCCTCAATCGTTCAAAAGGCGGATGAAAAGCTTTTTGAAAAAGCGATTGGAGAGAAGTTTACCCTGGATCAATTGGAGAAGGAGTATATCAGGAGAGTTTTGATTGAGACGGGAGGGAATAAATCCAAGGCTTCCGAAATCCTGGGCCTTGACCGAAAAACACTCTATAGAAAACTACAGGAGTTGTGAGTCGTACCTTAATGCCTCGGAGAGGTCTGCTCCAAAACAGCCAGACTCAGAGGAAGTCGGAGAAGTCGGGGTCAAAGCTACACTATACACTTTGTAGAATACCTTTGCCCGAAGCTCTCTATATTCTCGATCCCAAAGATGTTTACGGTCCGGATTTCTCCGGCGAAACTTTCCGCATCCTCAAAAAGAAGGAGGAGAATGAATACGGCGAATACCGCACCCATCGCTTGCAATTGTGTACAGGGGGTTTCAGATTTTATATTGCAGGCTTAGTAAAAAAAGAACCTTCGGGTCTCAAAGGCTGAATCGTCGACTTGACATGGATTGAATTCTATGAGATTTTAGTATCAACACCAAGGAGGGAAATCTTTCCATGAGTACCCGAAAAGGAAGTGCGACCAGAGAGGATCTGCAAAGTTTTAAGGAAGAAATTCTACACCAGTTCCATGCTATTTCTGAAGGTGTGATCGACCATGTAAAGCAAGTGGCCGAGGGTGTTGCCAATGTCAATGAAAAGCTGGATAGAAGATTTAATGAACTGAAGGTCGAAATCCAAGAAACGAGACAAGAGGTATTGGCAGCCGTCAAATTCTCTTATGCCGAATTGGATAAGCGCTTGACCACCCTTGAAAAGGAATTTATTGAGCTCAAACACCGTGTTGAAAAAATAGAAAGCCGACCCATCTCGTAATTTTAAAGAGTTCAAAGTCTAGAAAAAATCGTGTCACCCATTAAAATGCATCTGTTTTTAAGGAAATTGGCTAAGATTTTCCCGGCGAAATCTTCCGCGTCCTCAAGAAAAAGGAGGAAAGAAGGAGATCCTTAAAGAGCAAAAGCCCGATCCATTGCCAACCAACCCACCGATCTCATTCCTCATCAGTGGGATCAACTCCGAGAAGAACTGAAAGGCATCACAGAATCAGAGGAAGATATTCTCACCTACGGCCTTTTTCCCATGTCGCTTTAGAATTTTTTAAAACGCGTCATATTTCTTCCGGCTATTATCAATCCGTTTAATGGCTGATCCTTTTGTCCTATTTTGCCACAGGTTGTTTCTTTATTCCCCTTTCCTCAGACCCTCGAGATTTTTTTATTAAGTCCAATACTTTGAAATTTAATAAGAATTCATTTTTGAAACTTTGGTATCTTTTTTGCTGATATTCAATGATGAATCTGAGGGAGGATGGGTCAAAATACTATCACCTTCTATAATTAGGAGTCGGGAACCTCCACCATAGGAAATATCCTTCTTCTCTGATCAAAGCCTCCTTCGATTCCTTTAAAATAATAAGGAAAAATTGAATGAGAAAGAGGCATTTCGAGAAGCTCATCAAGGAGAAACTAAAGAATTATCGGCTTTTCGTTGTCTCCAACAGAGAACCCTATATCCACAATTGGAAAGAAGACCAGATTGAGTGTATTCGTCCTGCAAGCGGGCTGACCATTGCATTAGATCCAATGATGCGAGCCTGTGGGGGGATTTGGATTGCCCATGGAAGTGGGACTGCGGACCGGGAAACGGTTGGAATAGATCAAAAAGTCAGAGTTCCGCCTGAGAATCCCCAATATGAGTTAAAAAGGGTTTGGCTCTCAAGAGAGGAAGAAATGGGGTATTATTATGGTTTTGCCAATGAGGGCCTCTGGCCCTTGTGCCATATTGCGTATACTCGGCCTGTTTTTAGAGCAACGGATTGGGAATTCTACAAAAAAGTAAATCATATTTTTGCAGAGGCCATTTTAGAAGAGATAGACGGTGAAAGATCCCTGGTCTTCATCCAGGACTATCATTTGGCACTTCTCCCACGAATCATCAAAGAGAAGAGACCGGATGTCTTGGTGATTCAGTTCTGGCATATCCCGTGGCCCAACCCCGAGGCCTTTCGAATCTGCCCGTGGAAGAAGGATATCCTTGAGGGCCTTTTGGGTAATGACCTATTAGGATTTCATATCCGCTATCATTGTAATAATTTTATTGACACCGTGGCTCTGGAATTAGAGGCGAGGCCTGATCGGGAGAGGTATGCGATCTTTTATAAGAATAGAACCACCTACATTCGACACTTTCCCATCAGTGTCGATTTCGATGCTATCGCCGAGGGTGCATCAAAGAGAGAGGTTGAAGAGGAAGTCAAAAGGCTTAAAACCAAATATCACCTTTTCGATAAAATCATAGGGGTTGGGGTAGATCGTCTCGATTACACGAAAGGGATACCGGAGAAATCCAGGGCAATCAATCTCTTTTTAGACCGAAATCCAGAATATAAAAGGCGTTTTGTATATGTTCAACTGGGCGCTCCCAGCCGAGAGCATATTCCAAGTTATAAGCGAATCAACGAAGAAATTGAGGGGTGGGTGGAGGAGATTAATTGGAAGCATCGAACCAACCATTGGTTCCCGATCCTTTTTCTTAGAGAACATCTCTCTTTTCTCTCAGTGCTGGCGTTTTATAGAATGGCCAATTTCTGCATTGTCAGTTCCCTCCACGATGGGATGAATTTAGTTGCCAAGGAATATATTTCAGCAAAGGGTGATTCGGAGGGTGTTCTCATCCTGTCCCGATTCACAGGGGCTTCACGGGAATTGAATGAAGCCCTCCTCATCAATCCTTATGCAACGGATGAATTTGCTCAAGCCATTCAGGAGGCCATCGAGATGGATTCAGAAGAGGTTAGTCGAAGAATGAAGAAGCTCAGAGAGATTGTCAAAGAAAGAAATATTTACCGTTGGGCCGACCGGATCCTGACTAAAGCGATTCAAATTTCATAGGTGAATAAGTGGATTATCTTTTTGATTGGATAGAAAAAATTCTAACACGATTAAAGAGTGCTCAATCCATTTTTTTCTTTCTCGATTATGATGGAACCCTTACCCCCATTGTCCCCCACCCGGAGCAGGCCATTCTTTCTGAAAAGACAAAAACTCTTCTCCTGGCCTTAAAGAGGAATCCGAAATTCCTCCTGGCCATCGTGAGCGGAAGATCCCTTAAAGATATTCGAAATTTGGTTGGTCTGAAGAATATTTATTATGTTGGAAACCATGGATTGGAGATCTTTATGCCCCGAAGGGGCATAAAACAGATCATTTCAGAAGAGATTTTTCAAGGACTTTCAAGGATTCGAAAACGACTAAATCACCTATTGAAAGATGTTGATGGAATCTACATAGAAGATAAAGGCTGTATTCTCGCCATTCATTATCGTAATGTCGATCCTGGGTGGGTTCCCTCCATCTTAAAGATATTGGCCCAGGAGGTAAAGGAATCGGTAGTCCCCTTTTCTCTGAGTTCCGGGAAGAAGGTCTTTGAGATCAGGCCAAGATCTTTCGTTAATAAAGGAACTGCCGTCTCTGAGATCCTAAGGGGGATGAGCCCGAATGGGACGCTTCCGGTATATATAGGCGATGATCAAACCGATGAAGACGCTTTTAAAGCTCTGAAGAGAAAGGGGATGACTATCGTCGTGGGGGTTCCGAGTAATTCATTAGCCCATTACAATCTAAAAGATCCCTCTGAAGTCCATGAATTTTTAAAGATAGTCCAGAAAGAACTTGGGTAGTTAATGGAAACCAATCCCTTTTATTTCTATACCTCGTCCAGTCTGGTCGAATTGACCGGAGAGAAGGCAAATACGTTGGAGGAACTGCTGGTCCTGTTGAGACGATGCACGGGGTCGGCCATTTTTTATCATGTCTTTCAAAGTTTCCGGGAACGTCACTTTGCTATCGAGAAATATCATTCTGATTTTGCCCAATGGGTTTCAACCTCTATGGATGAGGAAACCCTGGCAGAAAAATTAGGATCTTTAGATATCCGGGATTTTACCTCCATTCGGTCATTAAGGGAATTAATGATTAAGACCATCGAGGAGTATGTTCATCAATATCCTCAAAGCAAGGAACGACAGGGAAAAACACCCTTTTTCTTCTGCCAATCGGTCAGTGTGGTGATGCCCACAAAGCATATCGCATGGGGCTTAGAAGATTTTTATCAAATCATCGAAAGGATCGGAATTCGATCGATCCATTATCATCTCATCGAGGCAAGGCTCCGGTTGGGAATCCATACCAATGATTTCTCGAACTGGTTGCGGGACAGTTTAAGAAAGGAAAAGCTGGCTCAACGGGTAGAAGATATTGATATTTATCTTCATACTTTGGAAGAGATCAGAAAGAAAATTCTTCATCATATCGAAAAGGAAATAAAATCATAATGCCGTCCACCCGTTTAATGGATTACGAGCCGATCGTTGGTCATCAGAATTTGGAGGAACTCTACCTTTTAGCCGAGGGCTTGAAGGGGAAACGGATTAAGATGTTCAATTCCACTGCCATGGGGGGTGGGGTTGCGGAGATTCTCCATCAACTTGTCCCTTTATTAAATGATCTGGGTATTGAAACCCAATGGGAGGTGATTAAAGGAGGAGAAGATTTTTTTGTCGTGACGAAAAAGATCCATAATGGACTGCATGGAGAATCCATTTCCTTTCCACCCAGGATGAAAGAAATCTTCCTGGAGGTGAGTCGCGAAAATTTAAAAAACACCAATCTGGATGGAGATTTTATTGTCATCCATGATCCTCAACCTATCGTCTATATTGAAGCTAAAAACCGTACTTCTGCGAAATGGGTTTGGAGATGTCATATTGATATCTCCAAACCGGATGAGGGGATATGGAATTTTCTAAAGGGATATGTGGAACAGTTTGATTCAGCCCTGTTCTCCTCTCCCCGATTTTCAAAAGGGCTTGTCATACCTCAATTTCTTTTTTTCCCTTCCATCGACCCATTATCAGATAAGAATAGAGAACTCGAGCCAGAATTCATTGACCAGGTATTGGAGCGATTTTACATCCCCCGGGACAAACCCATCATCACACAGGTTTCCAGATTCGACCGCCTGAAAGACCCTGTCGGGGTCATTAAAGCTTACCGAATGGCGAAAAGATACTTCGATTGTCGATTGGTTTTAGCAGGAGGTTGGGCGAGTGATGACCCAGAAAGTGAGATCGTTCTCCATGAAGTTCAAACTGAAGCAAAAGAGGATCCGGATATACATATTCTCTTGCTACCTCCCACCAGTTCCCTTGAAATTAATGCGCTTCAGAGGGCGTCGAGCATTATCCTACAGAAATCCATTCGAGAGGGTTTTGGTTTAACAGTCTCTGAGGCCTTGTGGAAGAAGAAACCGGTCGTCGGAAGTGCTGTCGGAGGAATTCCTACTCAGATCATTCCTAACTTTACAGGTGTTCTGGTTTATTCCATCGAAGGAACAGCCTATCAAATTCGTTATCTCCTCAGCCATCCTGATGTAGCAAAAAAATTAGGTGAATATGGCCATGAATATGTCAAAGAAGAATTTCTGATCACTCGAAAATTAAGGCGTTACCTCCTCCTTTTTCATGTTCTCTCCCATCCGGGAGAAAGGATCATCCATCTTTGAATTTCTTCAATCCTCATTGTCCCATTCTGCCACAGTCTGTTTCTTTATTCCCCTATTTATTCCGTATAAATTTTTTGTATTAATTCATAACTAATTGAAATAATAAATGATATTATTTAAATGCCTTCGGCATTTTTTTTGCTCACCTTGAATATAGCTTCTTTCCATCTGTCGAGAAAATAAATAATGGGTAATGATAAGAAACGAATATTGATTATTGAAGACGATGAGGAGATGCGATCTTTATTGAAAGATTTCTTTGAAGAGGAAGGGTTTGAGATAGATTCAGTGAGTAATGGGTCCGATGCCTTCCGGATACTGGTCAGGGAACTTTTCGATCTGGTGATTACCGATCACCGGATGCCCGGTTTGACAGGACTGGATATACTTCCGGGAATAAAAAAACTTCAACCCGAGACCCCCATCATCGTCATCACAGCCTTTGGCAGCAAAGAGGTCCATCACAGGGCAATGGAGAGGGGCGCCACTGCGTATTTAGAAAAGCCGCTCCATTTTCATGAACTGAAGACAATGATTCATGAGATCATCTCTTTAAAACCAAAACATAGGGGGGATGAGAAATGGTCGGGATCTTAGTGGTCTCTCACGGGAGATTGGCAGAGGCATTGATTTCCTCTGTCCAATTTCTTGTCGGGAATTTGAAAAAAATAAAAGGGATTTCTATCTGGCCAAGGGATGGGAAAGAAGAGGTGAAGGATCGGATTCAAAAAGGGATAGATGAGGTGAATGATGGGGATGGAGTGGTTATCTTAACAGACGTTCTGGGCGGGACACCAACGAATCTCAGCCTTTCGGTTTTAGAGGACAAGAAAGTTGAGGTTATCACTGGAGTCAATATGCCCATGTTGCTTACCCTTTCAAGCTATCGAAAAGAGAGGTCGTTAAGGGAGATCGGTCGATTGGTCAAGATATCAGGGCGTAGAAGCATCGTCCTGGCAAAGGAGGTATTGAGGAGAAAAGTAAGCCATCGATGATGGGGAGTTAAACAATTCACAAAAGATAGGGGAGGGGATGAAGACGATCCTTTATATTGACCAATCCGAGAGCTTCCGGCTTCTTATTAAGGAAGAGTTATCGCAGGAAGGATTCCAGGTGGCCACCGCAGGCAGTTTGGAAGAGGCCATTTTAAATTGGCAGGCAGTCCAGCCGGACCTTGTCATTCTGGAACTGAGGCAGAATAGGTTAAGCGAGGAAGTCTTCGAAAGGGTAAAAAATAGATATCCTGAGGTTTTATGGATCGGATATTCCACTTACTTTCAATGTCCAGAGGAATTTAAAAAATGGGTCAATTTCTATCTGCCCAAATCATCCCGTATAGAAGAAATAAAGATGCTGATAAAAGACCTGAAGGGAACAGCGGGTAATTTAAAAGAGAGGATAAACGTATGAAGATGAACGAAATAAAAAAGAAGGCGAGTGGGTTGGGCATTAAAGTTAGGGCAACGACAAAAAAGGCAGATTTAATTCGGCAGATTCAAAAGGCTGAGGGGAATTTCGATTGCTTTGGGACTGCCATTAATTTTTGCGATCAATGGAATTGTTGCTTTAAAGAGGACTGTTTACATTCGATCAGAACCCCGACTTAATCCTTTTCGAGGGCTATTTGACAAGAGTCAACGAGGCTCACTTAGAGAGGAGGAGATGATGGAGAAAACCATCAAAGAGCAAAAGGAGAATACTGTTAAGGAGGAGAAAAAAGGGAAGCGGAAATGGTTAAGTCACTTTTTAAACTTTTTAATGTATGGGGGCTGGTTACTGGTCATTGTCGTTATCCTTGGAATCATTATCCTTATCTCTGTTTTAAGTAAGTAGCACAAAGCTTTAACAAACTCACATATACAACTTTTAATAATAGCTTGTATGGGCATTTTGTTTTAAAATGAAGACAAGGAGGCCGATATATGTCTGATTTCTTTCAACCCGGCGTGATTACCACTCTTCATCGATTAAAAAAGGGGAATTTAGAACGGATGGAGATGGAACTGGAGTTCTATTCAAGATACAATCCAGTTGCACTTGTTCTACCCTCCCTCTATTCCGAGCTGAAGGAAAAAGCTCTTAAAACGATCATCTCCGAAATCAAAAGGGTCAAATATATCAATCAGATCATTGTCACATTGGGGAGAGCAGATGCAATAGAGTTTGAACACGCGAGAGAGTTCTTTTCTGCACTTCCTCAGGAGACCATTATCATCTGGAATGATGGAGATAGGGTTAGGTCCCTTTATGATATTTTAGATAAGAATGATATTTCAGCAGGGGAAGATGGGAAAGGGCGCTCCACTTGGATGGCTTTCGGTTATGTCTTAGCAAGCGAAAAAAGTGACGTTATTGCTTTACACGATTGCGATATTCTCAGTTATGATAGAGAATTTTTAGCCCGTTTATGCTACCCGGTGGTCAACCCCAATTTGGGATATGAGTTCTGCAAAGGGTATTATTCTCGGGTGACGAATAAGATGCATGGAAGGGTCACCCGTCTCTTTGTGACACCTCTTATCCGGTCTCTGGAACGGCTGTTAGGATACTTACCCTTTTTAGTCTACCTGGACAGTTTTCGATACCCATTGGCAGGTGAGTTTTCGATGATCACGGACTTAGCACGAATCAATCGGATTCCCTGGGATTGGGGATTGGAGGTTGGTGTCCTATCCGAGGTTTTCCGAAACTGCTCCCCGAGACGGATCTGCCAGGTCGACCTAACGGACAATTATGAGCATAAACATCAAGATTTGTCTCCGGATGATCCAAGCAAAGGGCTTTTGAGAATGTCGACGGATATTGCGAAGAACCTCTTCCGGAACCTTGCCAGTGAGGGAATTGACCTTTCAGAAAGCCTTTTGAAGACATTGAAAGCTTCCTATTTGAGAACTGCCCAGGAGACGATCACAAAATATCATGATGATGGAGCTATCAATGGCCTCGATTTCGACCGTCATGAGGAAGGGGTGGCTGTGGAAACCTTTACCAAAGGGATCGAATTAGCCAGCAAGGCCTTTGTAGAAGACCCTCTCAGCATCCCACTCATCCCAAACTGGAGCCGGGTCACCTCCGCTATTCCTGACTTCTTGGAGAGGCTGAAAAATGCGGTCGATGACGACAACACCTAAACTGATCATCTTCACGGATCTGGATGGGACCTTGCTTGACCGGAAGGCTTATACCTTCGAACCAGCCTTACCCTCTCTCCGTATGATTAAGCAGAACGGCATTCCTCTGATTCTATCAACCAGCAAAACCAGAGCCGAGGTCGAGCTTTACAGAAAAAGATTGGAAAACGATCATCCGTTCATTTCCGAGAATGGGGGCGGTGTTTTCGTCCCGAGGAATTACTTTTCTTTTCGGTTTCCTTATGATAGAGAACTGGATAGGTATTTCGTTATTGAATTGGGGACTTTTTATCTTCAGATCGTCGAGGTCCTGAAATCCATTATGGAAGAGACTGGGATTCGAATAAAAGGGTTTTCAGATTTTACTCCGGAGGAGCTTCAGTCCCTTTGCGGATTAGACTTAAAAGAGGCCGCATTGGCCAAGAGAAGAGAATATGATGAGCCTTTTATCATTGAGGGGGGAGAGAGAGAAGTCGAGACCATTAAGAGAAGGGTCGAGGAAAAAGGAATGAACTATGTCTGGGGAGGAAGATTCCATCATATCCTCGGGAAGAACGATAAAGGAAAGGCTGTTGAAATTCTGAAGGAACTCTATGAAAACCAGTTTTTCTCAATCTCTTCAATTGGAATCGGAGATGGCCTGAATGACCTGCCCATGCTTCTGGTGGTGGACCGTCCGATTTTCCTCAAAGGAAAGGAGTACCCTTTGCCGGAAGAGCTCTCCCTTCCTAAAAACCTGACGGTTATCAACGGGGAGGGTCCAGGGGCCTGGAATGAGGTCCTTTCAGGCGTTCTAAAGGATTTAAATCCTTAAGATGGGAGGAAGAAAAATGCAGTTCTTTTATTGGATAGTATTATTGATCGTCATCGGGATAGCCATTTTTGCCATCCAGAATTCCTCTGCCCCTCTGGTCATGATGAGGTTCCTCATCTGGCGATTTGAAACCTCCCTGATCTATACGCTTCTCGGTTCAGTGGGTATGGGCATACTGATCGCTCTCTTCTTCTGTATCCCGAGACTGATCCGGTCTTCTATTCGAATGAGGGAATTGAAGAAACAGGTTGAAAATCTCGAGACCGTTTTATACAAACCGGCCAATCTCATGCCGGAAGGGGCCAAGTCCAGAGAGGGATGAAAAAAGCCATTATCATTCCCGTCTATCTCAGACTCCATCAACCTGAAGAATTATTGTCTTTAGAAGGATTCATCCTGGCCATGAGGGCCATCGAAAGCCTGAGGGTATTGAAAGACCAGGATTTCACCCTCATCCTTCCTGTTTGTTTTGACCTCCCCGAGAAGGAGAAAGACTCTCTCTTTGGACTGGAGAGGATCTTTAGAGACGAAGTCAGGCCTTTTCGATTCGAAAGAACGCTGATCTTCTCTTCCCTCCGCCTGCAGGGGTTAAGAGAATATCTCGCCCAAAAAAATTTCAAAAAATTTTATCCCCTGATTGACCTCAAAGGATTTTCAAAGATCCGGAATACGGGGCTTTTGCTCGCTCAGGCCTTATCCATGGATATGGTCATCTTCATGGATAATGATGAGATGGTTGAGGATCCTCACTATCTCAGGACTGCCTCCGAATACCTGAATCAGAGATGGAATGGGAAGTTGGTGAGTGGAAAGGGTGGTTTTTACCTCAATCCCGATGGCTCCATCCTTCTTACCTCACGAGACCTCTGGTGGGACTTTCTCTGGGATAAGACGAGTTGGATGAATCGAACCTATGAGAAGATCCTCCAGTCAAAAGATCGACTGGTTTGTTCCCCCCTGCTTCTGGGTGGGAATCTGGTCCTCCACCATCACCTTTTTCAGAGCATCCCCTTTGACCCCTATATTCCAAGAGGGGAGGATACCGATTATTTCATCAATGCGATTCGAGCGGGATTTTACGTTCTGTTCGATCGGGACCTTCGGGTCAAACATCTTCATCCTGAAAGGACAGGAACTTATTTTTATCAGGAGTTGAAAGGAGATATCGAACGGTTCCTGTATGAACGGCAGAAGGTGAAGATGGAATTGGGCCTCAATCTCGATCCCTATCCAGGATATTTTCTCAAATGGACACTCTATCCAAGGGCCCTCTTTACCTCCATTTTTCTCTGTCTGGACTATCTATTGAAAAGGGAATGGAGGAAAGCAGAGGAGGTCCTTTTGAACCTCCGCATCATTTTCCAAAAAAGGAGTAAAGGCTGGCTGAATTATTTGAAATTCAGAGAAGACTGGGAGACCGTCATGAAGCATATCCGGGCAGAGGGGATGGAGGAACTATTGAAGGATTGCTGGATATAGATTTGAGAGGGCAAATGGAACAGCCGTCTTTTCCGGTTCAACTCAGGCAGATCAGAGAAACAGAACTCTTGATCGGAATTCCGAGTTACAATAATGCGCGAACCGTCGGCCATGTGGTGCGGGCTGTGATGGCCGGTCTGGCGAAATACTTTCCGAAGGCCAGGGCCGTTTTAATCAATTCTGATGGGGGTTCCACGGATGGAACCCAGGAGGAGGTCAGGAGGGTACAAATTGAGGATTACAAGACCATCCTCACCTCGCACCCGGTCCATCCCATCCATAAAATTGTCACTCCCTATCATGGAATTCCCGGAAAAGGAAGCGCCTTTCGAACGATCTTCGAGGCGGCGAAGAGTCTGAAGGCAAAGGCGTGCGTGGTGGTGGATTCGGATTTGAGGTCGATCACACCGGAATGGGTTGAACTCCTTTTAAGACCCATCTATGAGGAAGGGTTTGACTACGTGGCTCCTCTTTATGCCAGGCATAAATTCGATGGGACGATCACAAATAGCATCGTCTATCCATTGAGTCGAGCTCTCTACGGGAAGAGGGTCCGTCAACCCATCGGGGGCGATTTCGGTTTTTCCGGAAAGCTCGCTGAATTCTACTTAACCAAGGAGGTGTGGGAGACCGATGTCGCTCGTTTCGGGATTGACATCTGGATGACCACTCTGGCGATTGCCGAGGGGTATAAGGTCTGTCAGTCCTATTTAGGAGCTAAGATTCACGACGCCAAAGACCCCGGAAGCGACCTCGGACCGATGTTTACCCAGGTGGTCTCATCGGTTTTCAGTTTAATGAAGGAATACGAAAAGGTTTGGAGAACCGTTAAAACATCAGAATCCGTGCCCACTTATGGTTTCCATTATGAGGTGGGACTGGAACCGGTTTTGGTTCATGTGGAGCGGATGATTGGAAATTTCCGATTGGGGGTTAAGGATCTGACGGAGATATGGAGAAGGGTGTTACTTCCTGAAACCCTCCGCTGGCTAGAATCGGTCGGACAACTGTCCGATGAGGCATTCTCTTTTCCTCAAGATCTCTGGGTTCGTATCGTTTATGATTTTGCCATCGCCTATGATAAGGGCTCTGTGCATCGTGGACATTTATTAAAATCGATGATTCCCCTTTACCTGGGGAGGGTCGCATCCTTTGTAAAGGAAAATATGGACAGTTCCGCCGTCGAGGTGGAGAAGAGGATTGAATCCCTTTGCAATGCCTTCGAGGAGATGAAGCCCTATCTCCTCGAACGATGGGAATAAAGATCAGGGAGGTGAAGGATATGAGTGAAATCTGGAGGGCGGCCATTTTAGATTCGTTTAATCGATTTTTAGGGAAGGTTCTTACCTTTTTGCCCAATCTACTGGCGATGATCACGATTCTTATCATTGGGTTCTTAATTGCCTGGATTGTTAAAATGATCCTTGTTCATTTTTTAAAAGCACTCCAGTTCGATAAAGTCAGTGAGCAATGGGGACTCACACGCCTCCTTTCCCAGGGAGGGGTCGCTTATTCCCCTGCCAGCCTCTTGGGTCGTTTTTTCTACTGGATCATTGTTCTCATTACCCTCATCTTGGGAATCAATGCCCTTGAGGTTGCAGCCACCCAGAACCTCGTCACGCAATTTTTTAACTTTCTCCCGCATCTTTTTGCAGCCCTTGGCATCTTAGTCATAGGGTATCTCATCGGAATCTTTTTAGGCCAGGCCGCTCTGATCGCCGCGGTCAATGCCGGAATGGATTCCGCCAAGGTTCTCAGTCGCTCTATCCGCTGGTTCATCATCATCCTTTCTTTAACCATGGCCCTTTATCATCTGGGCATCGCAGAGAGAGTGATCGTGGCCGCCTTCTCGATCACCTTTGGCGGCATCGTCCTCGCTCTGGCCATTGCCTTTGGGTGGGGAGGAAGGGAGTTTGCCAGAGACTTTCTGGAAAGGCTGTACAGGAAGAAAGGGAAAGAGGGCGAAGGGAAAGACCATATTTCCCATATTTAGAAGCAACGTGAGTAGATAAGTCACCCTAATTTAAATAATTCTTCTTTCAATTGTTGGGCAGAGATGAAGTGAATCCCCTGCATTCCCAAGGAGAGGGCAACCTCCACATGATTTTTCATATCGTCAATAAAAAGGATCTTCCTGGGAGTTATCCCCGCCCACCCGATGGCCTTCTGAAAGATCTCCCGTGCCGGCTTTTTAAATCCCACTTCGTGAGACAGGATCCATTGATCAAAAACCCTGACCACCGGGAATTTTGAAAGGATGTATTCAAAATGGAGGGGATTGGTGTTGGAAAGAAGGCCCAGCCTCTTTTTCCCTTTCCATGACCGGATGATTTCAGAGACCTCGAGGTTTTCCCAGAAGATATCATTCCAGATGGGTTTAAACTCTTCAAAGGAGATGGAGAGTCTGAGGACATCCTTCAGAGACCGGAAGAACTCTGAGGATGAGACCTCTCCGACCTCATAGCCATTGACCGCCCCATTCTGAAAATCGAAAAGGTAGGAAAATATCTTCCGGGGATCCACAAATTCCTTCCTCAGGGTGAACCGGGAGAGTTTTTCTGCAATCTGAAAGTGGTTAAAAGGAAGGATGACATTCCCGAGATCAAAGAGGATGACTTCCGTTGAAGATCGATGCATTAGTGGCCCTTTCCCCTCTGAGACTGTGTTGTAATGTCATTCTGAGCCCTGAACTTGATTCAGGGCGAAGAATCTCTTGTTTTCAACCTGGCGTAATTATTAATATAAACTCATTAAATGAAGTTTCATGTTGGACTTGTTCAGCATCTAAAACCAGTACATTACGAGACCCTGAAACGAGTTCAGGGTGACAAAATGTAAAAACAATAAATGCGTTTGTATTAGATTCTTCGCTTCGCTCAGAATGACAATCATGGTTTTACATCCGTTACGACACCGTCTCTCTGGGGTGAGGGGTAAAATATTCGACGATCGCCCGGGTCAGACCAGGAATCGTATATTGTTTCGGTTGAATTCGGACCTTCATCCCCCACTTCGTTGCGGTCTTCGCTGTCACCGGCCCGATGCAAGCGATGGTCATGCCTTTTAAAGCGGTCTTGAGGTCCACTCCCTTCAGGAGTTCAACAAAATGATTGACCGTGGAAGAGGAGGTGAAGGTGATGAGATCTATTCCCCCATTCGTCAGAAGCTCTTTCAACCTCTTCGATACCCCTCTGGGTTTGACCGTTCTATAAACCTCCACCACATCGACCTTGGCCCCCATTTTTTTCAAGCCCTTTGGGAGGATATCCCTTGCCTCTTTAGCGCGAGCGAGTAAGATTCGTTTTCCACTGATCGATCGTTTTTCAAATCCCTCCAGGATGGATTCAGCGATAAACTCTTTCGGGATAGAGCGGACAGGTATTTTCTTCTTCTTTAACTGACGGGCAGTGGCAGGGCCGATGGCACAAACCTTCAGGGAAGAAGGGAAACGGAGGTTCTTTTTTATCTCTTTCAATCTCTTCAGGAAGAAATTGACCCCATTGGCACTCGTAAAGATGATCCAGTCATAGGAATTTAATCGGGCGATGGCGCAATCGAGGTTCTTCCATCTCGAGGGAGGAACAATCTCGATGGTCGGGAATTCGATGACCTCTGCCCCGAGATTTTTAAGGGAGGATTCAAATTCGGCGGATTGCTCCCGGGCACGGGTGATCAGGATCTTTTTGTCTAAAAGGGGTCTGTTGTTCATGGTTTATATTCCATAGTCTCTGGTGGGCCTGATCTTTTATAAACCTCTCTTAAAATCTCTTCCGCTCCTTTATCCAAAAGGATTTGAGCCAACTGAATTCCCAGGCCCTCTGCTTTATCCGGCGGGCCCTCCACCCGATATCTTATCAGTCTCCTTCCATCGAGACTCCCGACCATTCCATCGATCCTGAAAATTGACTTCTGCATCCGGCCGAAGGCGGCCACCGGGACCTGACAACCCCCTCCCAGTTTCCTGAGAAATGCCCTTTCCCCGGTAATGGCGAGTGAGGATTCCGGATCGTTGAGGAATCGGATTTTTTCTCCGGTTTCTTCATCTCCCCTCCGGGTCTCGATTCCCAGTGCCCCCTGACCGATCGCAGGGAGGGAGATTTCCGGAGAGATCACCTCGGTGATTTGTTTTTCAAAACCCAGTCTTTTCACCCCGGCATAAGCGAGCATGATGGCGTCGAGATTCATGGCCTCTAACTTTTTCAACCGGGTATCCAGGTTTCCCCTTAACGGAATCAGGTGAAGGTCCTTCCTGAAGTGGAGCAACTGAACCTGCCGCCTCAGGCTGCTCGTCCCGATCCTTGCCCCCGGCGGGAGGTCTTTGAGAGGTCGCCCCTCTCTCGATATCAAGACATCTCTCGGGTCCTCCCTCTTCGTGATGGCAAAGAGGTGGAGTCCTTCTGGCAATTCAGTGGGGACATCCTTCACACTGTGGACGGCAAGATCGATTTTTTTCCTGATCAGGGAGTCTTCGATCTCCTTTACAAAAAGGCCCTTTCCTCCGATCTTTGAGAGAGGGGCATCCTGAATCTTATCGCCCGTTGTTTTGATTTTAATCAGACCAACATGAAGACGGGGATGGACCTGGAGTAACTTCTCCTTTACCCAGTTTGCCTGGAAGAGGGCGAGCGGGCTTCCGCGGGTTCCAATCCTCAATTCTTCCGGAATCATTGGACCCTGACCTCCCTCAGAAATTCGGCGCATTGTTCCGGAAGCGTGGTGTTGATATAGATCCCTGTCCCGATCTCGAAACCCGCGGGAGTGGTCAGTTTGGGAACGATGACCACATACCAGTGATGATATTTGACATCCTTCTCCTCCAGGGGGGCGGAACGGATGACATAGTTGTAGTCAGGGTTATTCAATCCGTAAAAGAGCCTCTTCAGGGTATCCTGAAGGACACAGGCAAAATCCATTACCTCCTCATCCGACAGGTTTGCAAAGGAAGACCGGTGGATCTTCGGATAGATCCGTGTCTCAAAGGGGGAGCGGGAGGCAAAAGGACAGAGGGCGAGAAAATATTTCGTCTCTTTGACCACCCGGACCTGATGCCGCTTCTCTTCCCCCATCAATTCGCAGTAGATACAATTTCCGTAGGTGTCGCAGGCCAGTTGGGATTGATAAAGGGGATCCCTCACATGGGGCGGAACAATGGGGGTGGCAATGATCTGGGAGTGGGGATGCTCAAGAGAGGTCCCTGCCTTCTCTCCGCAGTTTCGGAATACGGTGATGAGATCGATCTGTTTCGACTTCGAAAGGGCGATGTATCGTTCCCGGTAAGCCAATACGGTATTTTTCACTTCCTCTAAATCCATGGTGGCAATCGTCCGGTTATGAAAAGGGGTCTCAATGATCACCTCTGCGATTCCAAATCCATCCACCTTCAGAAATCGGCCTTCATGCTTTCTCTCTGTCGTCAAATGGCTCTGCAGGGCAGCGAATTTATTGGGGACCACCCGGAGAGACCAGGCCGCGTTCTTTTCGATGGAGAAGAGCGAAGGGGGCGTCATCGACTCATTGCCCGGGCAGAAAGGACAATCTCCTCGATGGGGGGGAAGGGAAGTTTTTTCCTCCTTTCTCTGAAGAAATTGGTCAGGCCTCTTTGCCCGCTCGGTGGCTATGATGACCCACTCCTTTGAAACCATATTCTGTCTGAACTCCGGCATCTCACTCCTCCTCGTTTTCATCCGTCCTTTCCGGGAGCCGGAAAAGAGACCGGATGGCCTCGACATAAAGGTCTGTCATAGCCCCTTCATCTTTCTGCTTGAGTCGGGTCAGAGGTTCATGAAGAATTTTATTGACAATGGCAGAGGTGAGGGCCTCCAAGGACCTCCTCTCCTTTTCAGAGAGATCGGGATGAAGGAAGAGCATTTTCTCCAGCTCCTTGGTTCGAATCTCTTCAAATTTTTTCTTCAGAGCGATGATGGTAGGGGTGACCTCCAGGGATTGATACCAGCGGACAAACCTCAGCACTTCGTCCGAAACGATGGACTCCGCCCTCCGGGCTTCCTTCTCCCGGTCCTTGATATTTTCGTTGGCCACCTTCTGGAGGTCATCGATATTATAAAGGTAGATGTTTTCCATCTCGCCGACCCTGAATTCGATGTCCCGGGGGTCGGCAATATCGATGAAGAAGATGGGTTTCTGTTTTCGTTCCTTCATCACCCTGGTCATTTGACCCTGGCTGATAATCGGTTGAGGAGAATCGGTTGCGCTGATAACGATATCCGTTCTTTTCAGCCCGAGGGCCATCTCTTCGAAAGGGATGACTTCTCCATGAAAGTCCTGAGCCAGGGTTTCTGCCCGTTCATAAGTCCGATTGGTCACCAGGATTTTTCCCACCCCTGCGGAGACGAGGTGCCGGGCGGCCAGTTCACTCATCTCGCCTGCCCCGATCAGTAACACCGTTCTCCCTTCCATTGTCCCAAATATTTTTTCGGCCAGCCCAACGGCTACCGAGCTGACCGAAACAGCGCTATTGCTGATCCGGGTTTCAGTCCTTACCCTTTTCGCCACATGGAAGGCCCGGTGGAGAAGGCGATGGAGAATAACTCCCGAGGACTTCGATTCTATGGCTTTGGAATAGGCGGACTTGATCTGTCCCAGAATCTGGGGTTCCCCGATGACCATCGAATCGAGACTGGAGGCAACCCTGAAGATATGCTTCACGGCCTCCTCCCCGACCAGGAGATAAATACTCTTTTCAAACTCTTTTAAAGGAAGCTGGTGGTACTCAGAGAGAAAGTTTTTCAACTCAAGGATGGCCTTTTCCGTTTCCCCGGAGGCCGCATAGATCTCCACTCGGTTACAGGTGGAGAGGATCATATTCTCCTTGAGTGAAGAGAGAGATTTGGTTTGAGTCAGAGCCTTATCGATTTCCGATTCCCGGAAGGCCATTCTTTCCCTGATCTCAATAGGCGCTGTTTTGTGATTCAAACCGATGACGATCAATTCCATGGTATTCATCGAAAAAGAAAGAGATTATGTCAAATGGCGAGGAAAAAATATGCAATAAACGGAACCGATTTCCTCACCCTCACCCAATGACCATTGATCCATTTTCTACCAGTTGGAGTAGGTATGGAGGCCGGGCAGAAGGAGATTGACCCCTAAAAAAGTGAAGAGCACGGTCAGAAATCCGACAATGGCCATAAGGGCCGCCTTTCGGCCTCTCCATCCTACGGTGAGACGCTGATGAAGCAGTGCCGCATAGAGAAACCAGGTGATGAGGGACCAGGTCTCTTTGGGATCCCATCCCCAATACCGACCCCAGGCATATTCTGCCCAGACAGCGCCAGTAATGATTCCCAGTGTTAACAGGGGAAATCCGAACTTCAGGGCCTGATAATTGAGGTCATCGAGGACCTTCAATGAAGGAAGCCTTTTTCCAACGGCTCCCATCCTTTTTGATTTGAGTTGATGCTCCTGAATCAGATACATCACCCCCCCGCAGAAAGCCAGGGTGAAGAAGGCATTGCCAAGAAAAGCAAAGATCACATGGAAGGGATGCCAGAAACTTTTAAGTGCTGGAGCAAGGGGTAAGATCTCTTTGGGAAGGGCGAAGGCGAAGATCATGAGGAGAAGGGCAACGGGGGTGAGAAAAGACCCCAGTATCTTAACCTTATATCTCAGATTGGTAATCAGAAGGACACCGATGATCATCCATGCGAAGAAAGAAAGAGATTCGTGGAGGTTCGTCACAGGGGTATAACCTGCCTCCGCATAGCGGACCACCAGGGCACAGGTGTGAGAAATAAAACCGATGGAAACAAAGGCTGAAGCCCATCCGGAAAGGGTATTTTTAAGAAAGAGGATATAGAGGGAATAGGTCAGGGTGGCCAGGAGATAGAGAAGAGATGCGAATTTAAAGAAATAGATGTTCATAAAAGATTATTGAAAGGGGTTTAGGTTCCTAATGTCTTGTGCTCAAAATCTGGATGATCCATTTTATAAAACATTTTACCATTTTTTTGTCAATTGGTGAAATTGCCAATTGAGCATCAGATAAAAGAGGGGATGGATCCAGGGTCTTTTCAGGACCCTCCTGTAAATGGAGGGCAGGGAGAAGACCTCTTTCCAGATCCTTCTCATCCCTCTTTCTAATTCATCCACAGACATTAAGAGAGGTCGGTAGACCGCATTGAGAGAGTCATATTTCTCCCAATCTTCGCAGAAGACCCTCCCCTCTCTTTTCAATCGGTCAAAAGAATCGGTTCCGGGATAGGGGGCCATGATAAAAGTGAGGGCCCAGTCGAGTTGATGATCCCCGCAGAAGTCAATGATTCGTTGAAAAACCTCAGGATCGTCATCGTCCAGCCCCACGATAAAAGTTCCCATGATCCCGATCCCGTGATCGTGAACCCTCCGGATCGCCTCCCCGTAACGAGGAGGCTGATTAAATCCCTTTCCCATGACCCGGAGGTTTTTGGCGGAAAAGGATTCGAACCCGATATTTAAGGCAATGCAACCGCTTCTCGAGAAACCCCGAAGGAGGTCCGGGTCAAAGGCAACGGAGACCGGGGCATGTCCATACCAGAGGAGGTCATACTCTTCGAGAAGCTTCAGGAGTTCCAGGGCAAAACGTCTGTCCCCGGCAATATTGGAATCGATGATGTAGAGGAGTCTTTTTTTAAGGAAGTAGGGAAGGTCCTTGCTGATAAGAGAGAGGGCCTTCATCAGGATAGAATCCATTGCCGGCCCTTTGGTAAAGAGGGTGGTGAGTTCTTGATCAATATCTCGGATCGGCCGATTTCTGTACCGAAATCCAAAAAATCTGGAGACCCCGCAGAAGTCACAGCGATGGGGGCATCCCCTTGTGGTTTCGAGCAACTTCAGAGGAAAATAGAATTTCTCGTTGAGGAGCTCCCTCCTGGGCAGAGGAAGTTTATCGGAATTGACGAATCCGTTTGCCCGGTAAAGGCCTTTCATTTGACCTTTCTTAAAATCATCGATGAGCCTGGGCCAGACCTCCTCAGCCTCTCCGATCACCACAGCGTCCACATGCTGAAGGGCCTCCTCAGGAAGCATGCTGGCGTGCACCCCTCCCATGACCACGGGAATTCCTCTCTTTTTAAACTCCTTTGCGATCCAATAGGCCCGGGGAGCGGAAGGCGTTTGGGCGGTGAGACCCACCAAATCTACGTTTTCCTCAAAATCGATTTTCTCAAAGGCCTCGTCAATGATTTTGACTTCGATATCAGGAGGGGTTACGGCGGCTACATAAGGGAGGTTTAAAAAACTGAGCCTGAAAAGGAAGGCCTCCTCTTTCTTCCTTTCCCGCTCCGGTGAGATCAGGAGGATCTTCATCACTTTTATTTAACCCATTGAGGGCCTTTGGCACAACCCTTTCTCCCGATCCAATCATTTCTTAAAACAATCCATGCACAGAAGTTTCTTATCCGGAGGGGGAGGGACTTGAACCACGACCTCCTTTCCACAACTGGCGCAGATAATTTTATAGAATTTCGGACGCGGGGAACGGCCTACCCTTGAGGTACGCATCCTTCCGTGCCTTCTCCTCTGAATCATCATGACCTCTTTTCCGTTTCGAAGTTAATAACGTCTTCCCCCGCCCCCCTGACGTCCGGAGCCTCTCCGGTCTGTCCGGGGTCGGGCTTCATTCACATTGACCTGCCGACCGAAGAGCTCTTTTCCATTGAGGTTTGCGATTGCGTTTTGAGCCTCATTTTGATCGGGCATTTCGACAAAGCCAAACCCACGGGGCTGGCCACTGTACTTATCTTTCACGATAGTGGCCGAGCTGACTTGACCGAAGGCTTCAAAGGTTTTTTGAAGATTTTCTTCTGATACATCAAATGATAGGTTTCCTACATAAATGTTCATCGTCTCTCTCCTTTTTTAATATTCAAAAAAAATCCTCAGTTTTTCCGCCCGACTGGGATGTTTCAACTTTCTCAAGGCCTTCTCTTCGATCTGACGGATCCGCTCCCGTGTCACATGAAAGTCCTGTCCCACTTCCTCGAGAGTATGATCCTGTTTTTCTCCGATCCCGAACCGCATTCTTAAGATCTTCTCCTCCCTTTTATCGAGGGTGGAGAGGATACGATCCGTCTGCTTTGCCAGGTTCGAGATGATGGCCGCATCTTGAGGAGAAATAGAGCCCTTATCCTCAATCAAATCCTCCAGATGGCTATCCTCCTCCTCACCGATAGGAGTTTCAAGAGAAATGGTTTTTTTGCTGACCCTTAAAATCTTCTGGACATGTTGAAGAGGGACTTTCATCTTTTCGGCGATCTCTTCGAGGGTAGGTTCTCTTCCGATCTCCTGGACGAGGGATCGGGAAGTCCGGTTCAATTTATTGATGATCTCGATCATGTGGACGGGGATGCGAATGGTCCGGGCTTGGTCAGCAATGGCCCGGGTGATAGCCTGACGGACCCACCAGGTGGCATAGGTTCCGAATTTATAACCCCTCTGGTATTCAAACTTTTCAACTGCCCTAATCAATCCGATATTTCCTTCCTGAATCAAATCAAGAAACGGAAGGCCTCGATTCAAATATCTCTTCGCAATGGAGATGACCAATCTTAAGTTGGCCCTGATTAATTCGGCCTTGGCCTCTCTGACCCTGGTCTCTCCTCTCTCGATTGCCCTGATCGCCTCTTTGAGCTTACCGGAAGAGAGGCCGCACTCCGCCTCCATCCGGTTTATTTTCCGTTTCATCTTCCGGAGGGCGGCCCTCATTTCATCCTCATCTTTTCGTCTCAAATCCCCTTTCTTTCCCCTCAGAGGATTTTTGACTCCTTGAGCAAAAGCCCCAGATTTCTTCCGGTATTTTTTAACCTCTTCTTGTACCTTTTCTATCTGGTGGTCCCACTGTTTTAGCCTTTGAATTATCTTGTTGATCTGCTCTCCTCTTAAGTTGATCCCACTCAAGGCACTCAATATTTCATTCTGTTTTTTATCCATCTCCCGTTCGATTTTCATTTGAGAGATTTTCGTTTTCAGGGTCTTCCATTTCCGGCAGAGAAGTTGAATTTTAATCGCTCCCTTATGGATTTTATTGAAGAGCTGAAGGATTCTTTTTTCCTGAAGTCTTTCCTCTCTAATATTCATCACCTCATCGTTCATCTCATTGGTGATCTCCCTGATTTTGACCTTTCCGGACCGGAGGTCTTTCCCAAGGTTGAGGATCTCCCCGACAGCCATGGGGCAGTGGAGGATCACGCGGAGGATCTCCTGCTGTCTGCTCTCGATCCTTTTTGCCACTTCCACTTCTCCCTCGCGGGTCAGCAGGGGGAAGGACCCCATCTCCTTCAGGTAGATTCGAACAGGATCAATCGCCTTTCCAGGAAGAGTTACCTCTTCGGCTCCAACGGTTTCTTCTTCTCCCGCAGGTTGAAGATTTTCATCCTCCGTTTCGGCCCCTAACGACTCCACAAAAAGGTCCATATCCAACCCATCGGTCAGGGCTATCGGATCTTCGGTTCGTTCGAACAGGTAAGGTATTTCCGAAATCTGGTTTTTCAAATGTTCCTCTTGCGCAGTCAATCTCTTTTCAAAGAAAAACGGTGAAGGGTCCGGAAAGGGTTTATTTCAGCTCTGAATAATAAAACCGCAAAGAAGTTGTTTAGAGTTTCCTTGCGGCTTTTCTCAACTTAAACGACAATAAACTCTTGGCAACTAAATTTGACCTAACTATAAGCTTTTCCCAACCAAATAGCAAGAACATTCGCAGGGGACCGAATGATTCACCTCTTCACCGGGCTCGAAAGACCTCCCGGGCAGTATCGTGTGCAGTTATCGCAGTGGTAATGGATAAAAAATTGAAGGTATTGCATGTGGCGGAAAAATCGAGGTGATTTCAACATCTCCAGGCGTTCTTTCGTGGAGGGTTTCTCTGCCATCTCGATCAAGAACCGCATAAAGTTTCCCACATCGTCCGGCTGGCTCACCCTCACACAGCGATGGCTCAGTACACGGCCCTCTTCTGTCAATGCCTTTCCGGGGCAGGTTGTTCTGCAGTCATAGCCGCAGGTGGAACACGGATCATAGTCCCGAAGAGGGGAATCGGATTCAAGATCAAGGCTGTTGAGAAGGCCAAGGAACATGACCCGAGGCCCATATTGAGGGGTCAGGGCGAGCGTGTTTCTCCCCCATACGGCCAGTCCACTCTGAACGGCTGAATGTCGCAACGAGATACTACCGATGGGAGAACGGAAGGTTTCCCCGGTGAGTTCAAAAGGTCGATGAGCCTGAACGAGAAAGCATTCGGCCCCGTATTGGCGTCCCATAAATTTACCAAGATGATAGGCGGCCGTATTGCCGGCGGATTCCACCGCATATAAAAAAGAGGGCATCTTGCTCCAGGTATTTTCTCCATAGCGATAAGCCCCTGCAAGAGGACTGAAGGCAAGAACGACGATGGACCGGGCGGATTGGAGGTAACGAAGTGGATCAGGAGAACGGGGGCTATGATAGTCCCTCAGATTTAAAAAACCCACCAGATCCGCTCCCAGATCCATGGCCTTCTCTCTTATCTTCTCCTTCATCGCCGTTCCTCCCCTCAGGATAACCACCTCTTTCTTCTCCGGTAGTGTTTCACTTCCCGGAAGCTTTTCCGTTTCCCCAGTTGGCTGAGGCCAAGGTAAAATTCTTTGATATCCTCATTCTCCTTGAGCTTGGGAGAAGGGCCATCTAAAACGATACGCCCGTTCTCCATGATATAGCCAAAATCAGAGGTGGAAAGGGCAATCTTTGCATTCTGCTCAACGAGAAGAATGGATGTCTTTTCTTCCCGGTTGATCTTTTTAATCACCTCGAAGATATCTCTCACAAGAAGAGGGCTGAGCCCGAGTGAGGGCTCGTCGAGAAGCATCACCTTCGGATCGGACATCAGGGCACGACCCATGACCAGCATCTGCCTCTCCCCTCCGGAGAGATAGCCGCTCACCTGTCTTCTCAGGTCTTTGAGTCTTGGGAAAAAGTGGTAGACCCAATCAAGGTCTTTTAGAATCGCCTCTTTGTCGTTTCGAGCATAGGCGCCCACCCGGAGATTTTCCTCCACCGTGAGATGTTCGAACAGGCGACGACCCTCCATGACCTGGATGATTCCCATCTGGACGATCTCCTCCGGTGCCTTCCCATCAATCCTGACACCATCAAACTCAATGCTTCCGTCCGTGACCTCCCCCAATTCCGTATAGAGGACTCCTGAGATGGCCTTGAGGGCCGTTGTCTTCCCCGCCCCATTGGCCCCCAGCAGGGAGATGATCTTTCCGTCAGGGACCTCGAGGGAGACTCCCTTCAGGACGAGGATCACATCACTGTAAATGACCTCGATGTTGTTGAGACGAAGCATCGTTTAACCAGAATTCCAATCTCTCAGGGTGGTTACTCCTGCCAAAGGTGAAATAGGGGAGGCATTAGCCTCCCCTATGGGCGACTAAAGTCGCCCATACCCACTCTGATATGGTAAATTTTTATCCAAATTTTTTTATTTTTTGAGTAATTTTACGGGAAAGTCGGCTGAATGCCCCGCCTTGTAGGCGGGGATGAAAGCCGACAATAGTAATGACACTACCTTGACCCGAAAGCCCCGCCCTGTAAGCGGGGAGCTTTACTCTATTTCTTAACGGGTGCCACAAACTCCAGAGTGATTGTGGTCATCGCTCCGGAATCCGCTCCGGAGACTTTGATTTTATAAACTCCCGGAGGAATGGGATTCAGAGTCTTTGGATCAGGAGCCATAATGGGAGTCCAACCCACTCGAAAGAGGGTGTTCAATTTAGCCGTCACAGGGACCTCTGCCTTAAAACTCCCTGCCTCATTTGCCTGACCAAAGGCAATTCCCACATCCTCTCCGGGCTTCGCCCCCTTCATCTCTACTCCAGGAGGAAGCACCAGATCCACGACCACCATTTCCTTTGGAGACCAGCCTGTCCCTGTAAAAACGATGGGGACTCTCATAATATCCGGAAACTTCAGCTCCACTTTTTCAGGAGTGACTGAGGCCGTGACCTTGGGTTTTGGAGGCGGGAACAGTGTTTTACATGCCACCCATGAAAAAGCGATCGTTCCGATCATCAGAAGAATCAATATTTTTCTGAGAGAATTCATCAATCCTCCCCCCTTTCTTTTTAGAATTTATGAAGAGATACGGCGTCCGGTGTTTTTATCCAATCGGATGCGGAAACGACTTTGCCTGCTTTTACCTGATAAAACCTGACTTCCAGGCTTCCCCTTCGTGAAGTCGGGCTATAGGCACAGGGACCCTGTAACCCAGCTCTCTGCATCCCTGTCAGTTTCTGGTAGGCCTGGAACATGGCCTCCCCGTTCAACTTCTTATAGCCCACATCTTTTAAGGCAATCCTCAGCCCTGCCTCGAAGGTCATTGCCCATACCATCCCGATGGTATAGACCTCATTCATATCCTCCAATTTCCCCCGTCCGTATTTTACCCAGAGGTTTGACAGGGGATGCTTTCTTGCGTCGTCTCCCCGAATATAATAGGAAACGATGATCGCGCCCTCTAAGGCCTCGGGATGAAGCCTGGTGCCCAGAGAGGTGGGGCCCCAATAGTCGCAGAAAAACTGGATGTTCTTTTTCAGGCCCAATTTATGAGCATCCCGGATCACATTGGTCGGTGTGGGATCCACCCCGCCCACGAAGATGTAGTTAACCTCTGCCTTGGCCAGCCTTGAGAGATAAACCGTATGATCCAGCGATCCCGGCGGGAAAAACTCCGGCGGGGCCAAAGTCACTCCCATCTTTTCTGCGTATTCTTTTCCGCCTCGGAGAAATTCCTTGCCGTAAGGGTTATCCCAGGAGATGTAACCTATCTTAGGCATTCCCGTTTTCCCCTTCTTCCTCCAGTCCGAAATGATCCAGTCAATCGTAGCCGCAAAAGAATCCTGATAGGCAGGGCCCCATATGAAGACCCTTCCCAGATGGGCCTGGAATTCCCCATCTCCGGGGACGAGCTGGACCAGTTTATCTTTTGTCGCCAGTGGTGCGATCGCTTTTCCGATGGGCGTGCCGATGGCATTGACGACCAGGAGTTTGGGCTCAGCCCGGTAGCGCTTATAGGCAGAAACGCCTCTGGCCACATCATATCGGGTATCGACACCGATGAACTTCACCTTTACTCCATCGACCCCCCCTCTCGCATTCAAATCTTTAAAGTAATCCTCGGTGCCCATATCCCCGGGGACATTGAGGCCTGCAATGGCTGCCGTGTAATCGGCAAGGCTGAGGTAGGTGACATATTTTTCCGCCGCACCGCTTTTGAGAACCCCGATCCCAAAGAGAAACGTAAAAATGACGACTCCGTATAACCACCTTTTCATCTTCATCATGACCTCCTTTCGTTACGCCTCATGGATTACCTCCAATTTTATCTGGATTCCTCATCACCCCCTCTCGTGGAATCGCTCATTATTGTACTTCAAATTGAGACGATCTGCTGACATCAGAAGAAATATTTAACCTATCGTGATCCCCCTATCTCCTATTGTATCATCAATGTGAAAACGGGTAGAGCCGATAAGATGCCTTGAAGATCTCCCAGCGGTGGGCCAGTCCCCTCGGCTCAAAGATCAGAAAGAGAATGAGGACGAGACCGAACACAGAGACGCCCATCGATGCGGCCGGATGAATCCCAATCCAGGGGAACATCGAGGCCAGAAAAGGAGCGATGAACATCACCCCCTCATCCAGGAGACGGAGGAATATGACACCGAAAAAGACACCGGGGATACTCCCCACGCCCCCCACGATCAGCATTCCGATGTAGTTGAGGGCATGGAGCAGTGTAAATTGTTCGGGATGGACCATCTGAATCCAGTGAGCCCACAGAGAGCCTGCTACCCCCGCATAAAAACAGGAGATGAAAAAGGCGAGCAGTTTATAATGGTAGAGCTCGATTCCCATCACCTCAGCCGCAAGGTCATTGTCCCGGATGGCTACGAAAGCCCTGCCCACCCGGGTTCGGACCATATTCCGGGCACCATAGACCATCAGGAGCATGACCGTGATGATGATGTAGTAGATTTTTTCATCGCTATCAAATTCAAATCCTGCAATGCGGGGGGCCGGAGGATGGAGACCCTGTGTGGTTCCGGTGATCTGGAGATGAAGGATCAACCACATGACCACGAAATGGATGGCGATCGTCGCCATGGCGAGATAAAAGCCCTTGATCCGGAGCGAAGGGGCACCTCCTCCCAATCCGATTAAACCTGCAACGATCCCCGAAAGAGGAAGGGCCAGAAAGAAGGAGAGGCCAACCTTGCCGGTGAGGATGGCTGAGGTATAAGCGCCGATGGCCATGAAGGCGGCCTGTCCGAAGGAAATCTGTCCGCAATAACCGCTGACCAGTTGAAGACCCAGGACGATGATGATCGTGATACTGAGGCTATTGAGCAAGCTGATCAAATAATAGGATCCATAAAGAGGAAAGGTATAGAGAAAGATCAGGGCTCCGATTAAAATCCCCCAGTGCCGCTTGATCCTGAGAATGGCCATATCCTGGCTATAACGCTCATCAAAAGTTCCGCAGGGCCTCATTGTCAAACCTCAAAAAACCAAATCAGGAATAGTATTCCATGCCTCATGGGTTACACCCTTTCGATTCTCTTTAACCCGAAAAGCCCATAGGGTTTTACCAACAAAATGATGAGAAGCAGGGCATAGGCCGCCACATCCTTGAGACCCCCTCCCACAAGAGGGTCGAGATAACCCGCAAAGACGTTTTCAGCAACACCCAGGATGAGCCCTGCCAGAAGCGCACCCGGGAGGGAATCCAGTCCTCCGAAGAGGGCCACGATCAGCCCTTTGATTCCGATGTAGGGGAGGGGGAAGTGAATATCCATCACATAGGCCGCCCCCATCCCGGCGACTGAAGCGACCATTGCAGAGATGATCCAGATGAGGGAGAAGATCGTCTTCACCTTGATCCCCGTGCTCTGGGAAAGTTGATGGTCCTCAGCCGTCGCCCTCATCCCCAATCCTGTCTTGGTCAACCTGAAGAAAAGGGTTAAGAGGAGGAAGATGAAGAGGACGATCCCAAAGCTAATGAGCTGGACCGATCCCACAGGGACCCCCGCCACTTCGAATTCCCCGAGGGGCAGAAGGGTGGCATAGGTTTTTGATTCCCCTTTGAGAATCAATTGAAAGATTCCATCCAGAGCCATAAAGACGGAGAAGGTCATCAGAAAGGCGGAAATCAGGGGTTGTCCGATTAAAGGCCTGAGGGTGATGCGTTCCACGAGCCAGCCCATCAGCATGGAACAGGCCAGTGAAATCAGAAGACCGATCAGAAGAGGGAGCCTCAAGGCGACGAGAGCGACCCAGAGAAAGAGACCCCCAAAGGCCAGGAGCTGGCCGTG
>Ga0136653_10000182_pt1 | contig 31615 bp, 34 predicted proteins | sample LakKivw275mmetaG_FD_94866 | JGI IMG/M metagenome (GOLD analysis project Ga0136653, IMG submission 94866) | Anoxic lake water microbial communities from Lake Kivu, Rwanda to study Microbial Dark Matter (Phase II) - Lake Kivu water 275m metaG... | ecosystem: Environmental > Aquatic > Freshwater >...
CAAAAGAGATGCATAAAATTCTCGGTCAGGGTGTCGCCCCTTTGGGAGAGATCAAAGAGCTCATTTGCCGGTTGCCTTTGGCAGTCTGCGTCGTCGGGAGCTCTGGGGCGATTCTCGGAATCAACGATGAGTTCAGCAAGCTTTCAGGATATGCAGCAGACGAGGCGGAGGGAAGGGATTTCAACGGCATTTTTTTTAATAAAAGCGAGTCAGGGCCGGCGGCCGAAAGAGGCGGGGGAAGCAGGGAATTCAGGCTGATCGCCAAAAACGGCGAGAGAATCCCCGTGAACGTTTTGATATCTCCTTTGTCCAAAAAAGAAGAAGATTCTTCGGCCAGCATAGCCATCTTGTACGACATCACCGACGCAAAAAAATCCCAGGAGCTCCTGGAAGAAAGGGTGGAGAGGAGGACCAAGGACTTGGAAGAATCAAGGATGGCCCTGATGAACATGCTTGAAGACGTTGAGGAGGCGAAAAGGGTCGCAGAAGAGGAAAAGGACAGAACAATGGCCCTGATCTCCAACTTTACGGACGGTCTTTTGTTTTTCGACAAGAAAGACCGGCTTACTCTGATAAACCCGAAGGCCCAGAGTCTTTTTTGCATAAAAGCGGGAAAGGTGGCGGGAAGGCATATGGCTGATTTGGGGAAGATGAAGGAGATGGAGCCTTTAAAAAAATTGCTCGGAGAAGACATTAAGGACGTCTCAAGGGAGGAATTGGCTCTCGGACAGGATCTTATCGTGGAAGTGTCCACTATTTCGGTTCTAAAGCAGGGGGAGCAGACAGGGACGCTGGTCATCGTCCACGACGTCACCAGGGAAAAAATGGTGGAAAAGCTGAAAACGGAATTCGTTTCCCTTTCCGCCCATCAGCTGAGGACGCCCCTTTCAGCCATTAAATGGACCTTGAAGATGTTTTTAGAAGGGGATATAGGCGAAATCACGGAAGAGCAGAAAGAGTATCTCGGGAAAACGTACCAGTCCAACGAGAGGATGATTGATCTGATTAACGACCTGCTGAATGTGACCAGGATAGAAGAAGGGAGATATCTGTACAAACCAGAGCTGACAGACCCGACAGCAATCGTCCAGGACGTCGTAGACGCTTTGAGAGAGCAGATAAAGAACAGAAAAATCAAATTCAGATTCGACAGGCCGAAAAAGGCCCTTCCTTTGATCAAGGCGGACGAGGAGAAGATAAAGCTGGTCGTGCACAACCTCCTGGACAATGCTCTGGCTTACACCCCTTCTTTAAAGGAGATATCTGTTTTTCTTCATGAAGAGAAAGACGGCATAGAGTTCGGAGTCAAGGACAGCGGGATCGGCATTCCCAAAGATCAGCAAGGGAGGATTTTCACGAAATTCTTCAGGGGAACCAACGCTATGAAAGTGGACACAGGAGGGACCGGGCTCGGTTTGTACATTTCGAAAAACATCGTCGAAGCCCACGGAGGCAATATTTGGTTCGAATCCAAAGAAGGGGAGGGGACGACCTTCTTTTTCAAGATTCCGAAAGCGAAGCCTTAGGGGCTTGAATGATTTCTGTCGAAATTGTAAAATAAGGTAAGAAGAAAACATTATGGCAAAAAAGATACTAATCATCGAAGACGAGCAGATAATGGCAGATCTTCTTCAGAGGAAGCTTTCCGAAGAGGGATACGAGGTTTCCCTGGCCAGAGACGGGGAAGAAGGGCTTGCGAAAATGAGGGAAGTGAAGCCTGACCTGATCCTGCTTGATATAATTATGCCCAAGATTGGCGGCATCGAAGTGCTTGAAGAAATGCAAAAAGAGCCTGATTTGAAAAAGATACCCGTGATCGTCATTTCTAATTCCGGTCAACCTGTTGAGCTGGACAAGGCCCAGAGGATGGGGGCGGAAGACTGGTTGGTCAAGACCGAGTTCGATCCAGCCGAAGTCATAGAAAAAGTTAAAAAGAATTTGTTGGAATAATAATTCTGTTCCGCAACGGGACCGTGCCTTCGCTGCGGGGCACCAGTATCATGGCAAAAAAAATCTTAATTATCGAAGACGATAAGTTTCTCAGGGAGCTGATAGTGAAAAAGCTCAAAGACGAGAGCTACGATTTGATCGAGGCGGCGGACGGAGAGGAAGGGTTTGAAAAAATCGGCAAGGAACATCCAGATCTTGTTTTGCTGGATTTGATATTGCCGGGTATGGACGGATTCGAGGTTCTAGAAAAGGTGAAGGACGATGCTTCTTTGTCCTCTGTTCCTGTGATCATCCTGTCGAATCTCGGACAGCGAGAAGAGGTTGAAAGGGGATTGAAACTCGGTGCGGTCGATTATATGATCAAAGCCCACTTTACTCCGGGGGAAATAGTGGAAAAGATCAAAGAAATCTTGAAATAAAAAAGAAGAGTCAGTTCCAATATGCCAGAGCTTCCAGAAGTGGAAACAATAGTGAAGGGCCTGAAAAAAACAGTCCTCGGTCGAAAGATCGAGGATGTTTGGTCTGATACCCCGAAAATAACCCGTGTTTTCAAGAAAGGAGAGATGAAAAGCGATTTTCCCGGATTCAAAAATGAAGTGAAAGGGAAAAAAATTCTGAAGATAGGAAGAAGAGGAAAAAACATTCTTTTCTTTCTTTCTGAAGGGAAAATCCTGCTCGTTCATCTGAAGATGACTGGCCATTTTCTTTTTGGAAAATGGAGAATGGAGAATGGAAAACAAAAGTCCTTGTCAAAAGGACCTTTGGCCGAAGATCCGATGAACAGATTCATCAGGGCCGTCTTCTATCTCGGCAAAGAAAAACAGCTCGCCTTATGCGACCTGAGGAAATTTGCGAAGATGGAGCTTTGGGACGGAAAAGACCTTAAAAATTCAAAAGTGTTCAGTTCTTTGGGACCGGAGCCACTTTCCGCAGGTTTTACCTTCAAAAAGTTTAAAGATGTCTTGAAGAACAAGAAAGGAAGGATAAAACAGGTCTTGATGGACCAGACCGTTATAGCCGGGATAGGGAACATTTATTCTGACGAAGCGCTTTTTGCTGCGAAGATCCATCCCTTGAAAAGGACCTTTAGTTTGAAAGAAAAAGAGCTGGAAAGGATTTATTCTGCCGTCAAAAAGGTGCTGAAGCAAGGGCTAGACAAGAAAGGCGAGTCGTTCTCCGATTTCAGGACCGTTTCGGGCGAGAAAGGGGAATTCGACAGCTTCAGGCAGGTATACCGGAGGGAAGGGGATCCATGCTTCAAATGCAAAAAGCCGATAAAAAGGATAAAAATAGGGGGGAGGAGCTCTTGCTTCTGCCCAAAATGCCAGCCGGAGAGCTGAGAATCATATGCTGATCATTCTCTATGGGAAAGACGTATACCGGATTAAAAGGGAGCTGAAAAAAATAATCAGCAAATCGGCTTTGAAAAAAGAAGCGCTTTTCTTCAGCAATGAAAATTTTTCCTTTGACGACTTTCGCAGGGAAATCGGCCAGACATCCATATTTTTTTCGAAGAAAGCGATAATTCTCGAAAACGTCTTGAAAAATGAAGAATCAGCCGGGAAAATAAAGAAGATGGTGAAGGAAATGGCAGCTTCTGAAAGCCTTTTCGTCTTTTCCGAAGAAGGAGGGATGGAAGCAAGGATGGCGGATTTTTTCAAAAAATACGGGGAGGTTGAAAAAATAGACGCGCTCGAAGGAGTGAATCTCGGCAAATGGGTGGAAAAAGAGCTGATCGGCAGCCAGACTAAAATCGAGCCTTCGGCCTTGGCCGAGCTGATAGTACGTACGGGCAGCGACTTGTGGCGGATAGAAAACGAGGTTGAAAAGCTCAAAGCTTACAAAAAAAGCCAGCCGATTCTGAAGAAAGACGTGGAAGATCTGGTCCACCAGAAGGCGGAAGCGGATATTTTCGAAACCATCGACGCCCTGTCCGTCAGGGATAAAAAGAGGGCTTTGAAATTAATTCATCTTCATCTTGAAAAAGGGGATTCTCCCTTTTATCTTCTGTCGATGATCAATTACCAGTTCAGGAACATCCTCGAGGTGAAAGATCTGGCCGAACAAGGAATGCCCTATCCTTTGATGGCCAACGAAACGGGCATGAAACCATATCCATTTAAAAAGAGTTTTGAACTTTCTAAAAGGTTTTCGCTGGAAGAACTGAAAAAAATCTATCGGAAGCTTTTTCAGATAGACTTCAAGATCAAAAGAGGGGAGATCGATCCGAAAACCGCTCTTGATTTTTTGGTCGCCGAAATTTAGCGGATTTTGAGAGATTTCGCTATCCTTGACTTGTTTCTCGAAGCGGTGTTTTTTTTGATCAGGCCGTTTTTGGCGGCTTTGTCCAGCGATTTGTATATCTCAGGAAGAAGGTCTTTTGCTTCCTTCATCTTGCCCCCGGAAATCAAAACCTTCGCTTTTTTGAGAAGCTCTCTCATATTCGTCCTTTGGGACGCATTCCTTTTTTTTCTCCTTCCGCTCTGGCGGATCGCTTTTTTGGCTGCTTTTGTAATTGGCATATTATGTCCAATATATCAAAGATGTCGGGAAAAATCAACTCTTTCCGCCTTTTTCCATCTTTTTAATGATGTCTCTTATCACCGCCGCCCTTTCAAAATCCAATATACCGGCGGCAGCCTTCATCTCCTTTTCCAGCAGTTTTACGTCCTTTATGAAGCCCATCTCGAGGGCAACCTGCTTTTCCTTTGAAGCGAATGACCATTCTCTTATTTCCTTTGAAACAGCCTTCGGCGTTATCTTATTTTCCTTGTTGTACCTTTCCTGGATTTTTCTTCTTCGCGAGACTTCGGAAATGGCTTTTTGCATGGATTCGGTGGTTTTGTCGGCATACATTATCGCCTTTCCTTCTTTGTGCCTGGCTGCTCTTCCCATTGTCTGAATGAGGGTTGTTTCATTCCTCAGGAATCCCTCTTTATCTGCGTCAAGAATGGCGACCAGTGAGACTTCCGGCAGATCCAGTCCCTCCCTTAAAAGGTTTATCCCGACCAGGACGTCGTATTCTCCCTTTCTCAACTCGGCCAGTATTCCCGGCCTTTCCAAAGTCTTAATCTCCGAATGGAGCCATTTGGTCTTGATTCCCTGTTCAACCAAATGGTCTGACAGGGCTTCAGCCAGCTTTTTGGTCAGGGTGATGACCAGGGTTTTCTGATTTTTTTCGATCCTTTTTTTAATTTCTTCTGCGAGGTCATCCATCTGTCTTTCCGTTTTCCTCACCTCGATAGAAGGTTCAAGCAATCCAGTGGGCCTGACCAGTTGTTCGACTATGTAGTTTTTCGCGTTTTCCTTTTCCGTTTCTTCGATGAAGTCCCCGGTTTCGAATTTCCCCGGGGTGGCCGAAACGCAGACGGTCTGGGATATTTTTTCTTTAAATTCGTCGAAAGTCAGAGGCCTGTTGTCTATGGCTGACGGGAGGCGGAACCCGTGTTCGATCAATACCTGCTTTCTTGCCCTGTCCTGGATTGCCATCGCCCTTATCTGGGAAATAGTGAGATGGGATTCGTCTATGAAGGTCAAAAAATCCCTTTTCCCTTCCAGAGCAGGGAAGTATTCCAACAGGGAATATGGGGGTTGACCCGGTTTTCTGAATTCAAGGTGCCGGGAATAGTTTTCCACTCCATGACAATATCCGGTTTCCTTCAAAAGCTCCAGATCGTAGTTAGTCCTCTCCTCGAGCCTCTGAGCTTCCAGTAGCTTCCCGTTTTTTTTCAGGTATTCCAGCCTTTCTTCAAGTTCATTCCTGATGTTCTCTGCGGCGATGTCTATCTCTCCCTGGGGGGTGACCCAGAAAGTGGCTGGAAAAACGCGGCAGCTCGGCTGCGCTTTTTCCGATTCATGGTCAAAGGAAGCAGAGAAGGAGGATATCTTTTCGATCCTGTCCTGCCAGAGTTCTATCCTCAAAATTTCCTTTCCCGTCACCAGATGGATGTCGATGATGCTTCCCCTGGCCCTGAAGTCTCCCGGCCCGAATTCAATGTCGTTTCTTTTATATTGGAGGGCGGACAAAGAGAAAAGAAGCCTTTTTCTTTCCATTTTCTGGCCCGTTTTCAGCTCTAGAGATATCTGTTTGTAATATTCAGGCGAGCCTATATTGTAGATGCAAGACACGGAAGCCACCACGATAGCGTCCTTTCTCGTCAAAAGGTCCTGGATGGCAGCATGCCTGAGCTGGTCGATGGTTTCGTTGATCTTCGAATCCTTCTCTATATAAGTGTCTGTCTGGGGGATATAGGCTTCCGGCTGGTAGTAGTCGTAATAGCTTACGAAATAATGGACGGCGTTGTCAGGGAAAAAATCCTTGAATTCCTGAAAAAGCTGGGCACAAAGGGTTTTATTCGGGCTTATAACCAGGGCGGGCCTTTGGCATCTTTCAATGACTTTGGCCATTGTCATCGTCTTCCCGGACCCGGTTACTCCGAGCAAGACCTGCCTTTTCACACCTCTTTCGATGTTTTTGACAAGCTTTTCTATGGCCTGGGGCTGGTCTCCGGTCGGGTTAAAGCGAGATTTCAGATTGAACATACACCATATTTTAAAACGGAACTCGGTTTTTTTCAAGTTTAACGTTTCCGTCTTTTAGTGTAGAATAACCTAATGATCCACTACATCAGAGGAAAAATTGTTTTTAAGGAGGAGAAATTCGTTGTCATTGAAAACGGGGGAATCGGATACAAAATCAACTGTTCTTCTGCGGTGCGAGAAAAGATGCCGGACCAGGGGGAAATCAAGATTTTCACCTATCTTTTCCCAAAGGAAGGAAGCATAGAGCTCTACGGCTTTTTGGCTGAAGAAGAGCTTGAGCTGTTCGAAATACTTAACGAAATCTCAGGAATCGGCCCCAGGACCGCCCTTGATCTTTCCGTGTTCGGAAGCTTAGAGAAATTGAAAGAGGTTATGGAGAAAGGGGAGCTTGAACACAAAGTGAAAGGAGTCGGCAAGAAGAAAGCCCAGAAGATCGTCTTGGAACTGACAGGGAAGATAAAAGAATCCAGCCCGGCTCTTAATAAAGACCTTCCCAGCGAAGCCCTGGACGCGCTGGTTTCACTGGGATTCCCGAAACAAAGGGCATTGCAGGCCTTGAAGGAAACACCTGCCAATTTGGAAAAGACAGAAGAAAAAGTGAAAGAAGCCCTCAAAATATTGGGGAGGAGGTAACCATCATGAAATCGTTGCTCAGAAAAATCGTTCCCAAGTTTTTGATAGGATGGTATCATCTTCTCCTCGCTTTTGCAGGGGCTTTTTTTTGCGGTTTTCCCTCGAGAAAGCTTTTGGTGGTGGGGGTGACCGGGACCAACGGGAAATCCACGACCGTGGATCTAATATCAAGGATACTTGAAGCTTCAGGCCGGAAAACGGCTTCTGCTTCTTCCATCCGCTTCAAGATAGGAAGGGAGGAGGAGCCCAACACCCTGAAAATGACCATGCCCGGGCGATTCAAATTGCAGAAATTTTTGAAAAAAGCGGTTGGCCAGGGCTGCTCCTGCGCCGTGTTGGAAGTGACTTCAGAGGGGATAAGGCAATCCCGCCACAGGTTCATTGATTTTGAAGCGGTTGTTTTCACCAATCTCAGCCCGGAGCACATCGAAAGCCACGGCGGATTTGAAAACTACAAGAAGGCGAAAGGGGCTCTTTTCTCGGTTTGCAAAAAAATCCATGTCGTAAACCTGGATGACCAGAATGCCGGGTATTTTTGGGATTTTCCGGCGGAAAAAAAGGAAGGCTACGGTATCAAGGATCTGCAGAAATACAATCCTTTTGATTTGAAACTGCCAGGGGAGTTTAATACATACAACGCGCTGGCTGCATTAGCAACTGGATCCGTCCTGGGGCTGGATCCAGAAACATGCAAGAAAGCCTTGCAAGAAGTTACGTTGATCCCGGGCCGGATGGAAACAGTCGTCTCAAATCCATTCAAAGTCGTCGTTGATTACGCCCACACTCCCGATTCTTTGGAAAAAGTATATGGAACGCTGAAAAAGGAAGGCAGCAGGTTGATCTGCGTCCTGGGGTCTTGCGGAGGAGGGCGAGACAAATGGAAGAGGCCCAGGATGGGGGATATAGCAGCTTCATTTTGTGACAAGATAATATTGACGAACGAAGACCCTTACGACGAACCTCCGATGGAGATAATTGAAGACATAGAAAAGGGAATCTCCAATTTTTCTGAGCTTAAAAAGGTCTTGGACAGGAGGAAAGCTATAGCGGAAGCCTTGTCTTCAGCCCGGAATAATGATACGGTCGTTGTAACGGGTAAAGGGTCTGAGATGTGGATGTGCATCGCAAAAGGAAAGAAGATCCCTTGGAGCGATAGGGAAATAATTTTGGAAGAAATGAAAAAAATATGAAAAGGATACCCAGAAGCGTCAAAAAGCAGTTGAGGAAAAAGAAGGCCCAAATAAGGCAGGAAATTTTTGGAGAAGGAGACCAAAGGAAGGCCATATTTAGGCTTTACGATTTTTTAGGCAAGAAAGATGAAGAGCAAAAAGTTTGAGGAAAATCTGCTGATTGTAAAATGCAATGAAAACTAAAGAGATTTTCGACCTTGCTATAAAAATGGGGATCGAGTCCGATTTCAGGACCGAAGAAGGGGTTGGGAAGTTTTTGGCGAGGAAAAAGAAGGAATATGACAGCCTTCCTGACAAAAAGAAGAATGAGTTCGACAAGGAAGCCCTTGAAAATCCTTATCTTGATTCCCGCATTTACAATATTTCCCAGGACAAAGACGTCAAAAGAGTGCTGGTAGGAGTTGATATCGAGCCTGCCGAAGTGTTGATGGCGAAAGATCTGGGAGGCATTGATTTGGTCATAGCCCATCACCCGATAGGGAAGGGATTGGCCCATTTGGCTGACGTCATGGAACTGCAGTGCGACGTTCTGAACCTTTACGGCGTGCCCATAAACATCGCCGAGGGGCTGATGAGAGAAAAGATCAGGGAGGTCTCAAGGGGAGTCAACTGCCTGAATCACGAAAGGACGGTGGATGCGGCCAGGCTTTTGGGGATCAATTTGATTAATTCGCATACTCCGTGCGACAACCTGGCAGCGAAGTTTCTGAAAGACGCTGTCGAAAACGAGAATTTAGAAAGGATAGGAGATGTTTTGGATCTCCTCAAAAAAATCCCTGAGTACAAAAAAGCCGGGGAAATAGGGGCAGGGCCCAAGATTTTCGTAGGGGAGGAGGAGAACAGGTGCGGGAAAATCGCCTTGACCGAAATCACAGGAGGGACGGAAGGATCCTCGAAGCTTTACGAAAAAATGGCTCAGGCCGGGATAGGCACGGTCATCGGCATGCACGTTTCAGAAGAACACAAGAAGGAAGCGGAAGCGGCTAACATCAACGTGGTGATAGCCGGCCACATGTCTTCTGATTCTTTGGGGATAAACCTGTTTTTGGACAAGCTCCAAGGAAAAGGAGTGGAAATAGTGCCTTGCTCCGGGCTTATAAGGATTTCCAGGAACTCCTAGGATATTTTTATTATTCTTTTAATCGGCATAAGTCAACCTTATGCCTTTTGTGATAAAATGAAGATATGAAGACAGGCGTTGCCACAGTCCCTTTGGATTACGGAAGGTGCCCCAGGTGGCTTTTTGAAAGGATGAAAAGGCTTTCCAAAGGCATAACCACGGCCATTGTTGAGGAGTTCGGCCCGGAAGAATTCCTGAAAAGAATGTCTGATCCTGTATGGTTCCAATCTTTCGGATGCGTCCTGGGTTTCGACTGGAACAGCAGCGGGCTTACCGTCACCACTTTGGGAGCCTTGAAAGCCGGACTTTTCGAGGTGCAGGACCATCTCGGCCTTTACGTCTGCGGAGGCAAAAGGACTTCAAGAGAGACCCCGACGGAGATTGAAGCTTATGGGATATCCAGGCATTTCTCTTTCGCCCCGGACCTGATATATGCCTCAAAGATGGCGGCTAAAGTGGATTCCTCCTTGATACAGGATAATTACCAGATTTATCAGCATAATTTCCTGTTCACCAAGTCCGGCAGCTGGGCGGTCATACAGCAGGGAATGAACACGGAAAACCAAACAGCGAGGCGCTATCACTGGCTTTCAGAGTCCCTTTCCAAGAAAAAAGAATTCATCGAAGAGCCCCATGCAGGCATCATATCCGGGGCCAGGGCCAGGCCGTTGAATCTGGTCGCCAAGGAAAGCGCAAAGAACAGGGAAGTGAGCGAGAAGATGGCGACCGAGGAAGCAGGCTCCTTTTTGAAAAACTTAAAGCTCATCCAGACCAAAAAGGAAAACAACCTCGTATCAATGAAACTCTACGATAAGGAGTTCTACTGGCATCCGGTCGTGGAAGAGAAGTTCGACCTGAAGCGTTTGGAAAGAACGGTTTTTTCCATAAAAGAAAGCGATCCCAAAGGATTCGAGGAGCTTTTGAGTCTTAAAGGAGTCGGCCCCAAGACCATAAGGGCCCTTTCCCTGGTTTCTGAACTGGTTTACGGAGCAATCCCTTCGTACAAAGATCCGGCTAGATACAGCTTCGCCCACGGAGGCAAGGACGGCACCCCTTATCTCCCGGATCAGAAAGAAATGGACAAGACTATAGAGATTCTCGAAAGGGGGATAAAAAAGAGCCTGATTTCCATTAAAGAGAAGGAAGAGGCTGGAAAAAGGATCAGAAAAACCTTTTTATTGGAAAAGCCTTAATTGTCCAGGTTTTTAACCATGTAAGTGTCTCTCAAGTCGTATCCGAGTTTTCTGTAATATCCCCTTACGCCGATGCCGGATATGACGGCTATTTTTTTCGCCTTGAATTCTTTCTCGGCTATTTTTTCAGCTTCTTCCATCAGTCTTTTGCCGAGCCCGGTATGCTGGGGGGAATTTTTGTTCCTTTCTTTTTTTATCTCCTGGAGCTGGCCGTAAGTGTGTAATTCTCTTATCAAAGCAGCGCCATCGAGAATTTTGGAAACAGGATATTTGCTTTGCTTTCTCAAACGGAGAAGGCTGTAAAGCCTTTTCCGCTTTCTATCTTCCATAGTCAAAAAAACCTCCTTGCCGTTCGAAGCCGTGAAATCCTTTCTGAAAAGAAAAACCTTTTCATCAGATTCGTAGGCCGACCTCACCTCCCTGCACCTTATGCATTTGCAGCTCCATTTTTCGTTTTTGATCTCCCTTCCGACCACCTGGCGGAGATTGGAGATGCGGGCCGGCCCGGCAGCTATGCTGCAAGAAGGGATGTCTCTTATTATTCTTTGGATCCTTACATAATATGGAACGATTTTTTTGATGCTTTTGATAAGATCTATGGCCTGGCGGTCCGTGTAAACTTCATACTTTCCTTTTTTCCACCATTTGTGCAGCAAGGAGTTTTTCAAGATTGCAGTCGGATATATTTTCAGCCAGTCTGGCCTGAACCTTTGGTCAAGAAAGAGAACTTTGAACATCTTCACGTCCTTTTTAAGGTCAGATCCCGGAAGATTGGGCATCATCTGGTAGCAGACTTTGAATCCCGTATTCTTGAGAAGCTCGGTGGCAAGGATCGTTTCTTCCACTTTATGACCCCTTTTGTTAATTTTCAAGACATCGTCAAAAAGGCTTTGGACTCCCAGCTCGACTCCTGTGATGCCGAGGCGTCTCAATCTTGTTATCTCTTCTTTCGTCACAAAATCCGGTCTGGTTTCGACCGATATCCCGATTATCCTGCTGCAGGATTTTTCGTTCTTTTTTTGAGCTATAAAGAGATTTTTTGAGAAAGACTTATTACAGGCGTCAAAGCATCTTTTAACGAACCAGGACTGATAATTTTTCGGATAAAAACTCCAGGTGCCTCCGATTATTCTCAGATCGATTTTATCTATAGGATGGCCTCCTTCCTTAAGAGCTTTCAATCTCATTTCGGTTTGTTTGAAAGGGTCGTATTTGTTCGAAACGGCCCTCATCACCGCAGGCTCGTTCTTAAGGTAGCTTTTGGGGGCCCCTTTTTCTGAAGGGCAATAAACGCATTTTCCAGGGCAAGGATAGGGCTTTGTCAGTACGGAAACGTTGACTATCCCTGAAAGTGACCTTATCGGCCTCACCCTCAAAAGGCGTTCGATTCTCAAGGACCTTTTGACCCTGGTTGTTTCGTGATAAGCTTTTAATAGCTCGCGGTTTGAAGGGCAGGGGATGCCGTATCTCTTGGCCGTTTCCCTTTTTATCCTAGCCAAATCAGCCGGAGTTTTCGCTCCGGATCCATTTAATCTTTCGACTATTTTTTTCAATGCTTCCATGAAAGAAAAAAGGGCCGAACAATTGCTAAAAGAGATTACAGACTATTATAACCTGGAGGCAGATGAATTTTCAAGGACCAGGAAAGAACCCTGGCCAGAAATTGAATTTTTGTTCGACAGTCTCAACCTCGGGGAAAAGGTCTTGGATTTAGGTTGCGGCAACGGAAGATTCTTCCGTTTTTTCAAAAAAAGAAAGGTTGACTATTTTGGGACGGACGCTTCCCCTAAACTGGTTGAAATAGCAAAAAGGGAAAATCCTGGAGCAAGGTTTGAAACGGCAGACGCTTTGAATCTTCCCTTTCCGGGCAACAATTTCGATAAAATCTACAGCATCGCTGTTCTCCATCATATTCCATCATACGGTTTAAGGATGAAATTTTTGAAGGAGGCGGAAAGAGTGCTGAAACCCGGAGGCATTCTTGTATTAACCTGTTGGAAATTGCCGTTCAGGAAAATGGTTTTCTTGAATTTAAAATCATTGTTATCTAAAATATTTAAAAGGGAGGATATGGACAAGGGAGACGTCTTCGTTCCATGGCGGAAGAAGGCAAGAAGGTATTATCATATTTTTTCCGAAAAGGAATTGGGAAAAATTGTTAAAGAATCAAGGTTTACAATAGAAAAGTCTGGAATCGTCAAAAACGAAAAAAGGAACAGGCAGAATTTTTATATCGTTGCAAAGAAACAGCCCTCTGACTATTTGCCAGAGGGCTTGCGGGGCGAAATGGGACGAACTACTTCCTCGATATTGAGATAAGAGCTCAAGGGTGGGATTCTCGTCCTGGGACATATTTTTTCGAGAAGTTTCTTCAGAGCCTTGAAGGCTTGGCGTTCTGAAGAAGCTGTGACATACTTTTCCTTGATCTCAGGTATCCCAGGAAGGCACCCTTTTATCAGGAAGAGTTTCTTTGGTTTTCTATTTTTCGTTACCAACTTTTACCTCCTTTTGATATTATACCAATAAAAAGCATTTTAGTCAAGTTAAAACGCTTCTTTATCTTTTCTCTTTAAATTGGTAAAATGAATGTAATGAAATATAAAATCGCAGTAAGCGGAGCTTCGAAGCTCAACACCTGTTCAAAAGGAATAGAAAAGCTGGCTGAGAATCTGGGGAGGGAAATAGCCAAAAGCGGGTCTGTCCTGATAACCGGAGCCACGACCGGAGTCCCTTATTATTCGGCCAAGGGCTGTAAGGAAGCAGGAGGGATAAGCATCGGATTCTCTCCCGCCGCCTCCCTCAAGGCCCACCAGAAGACATACAAGCTCCCTATAGATCAGTTCGACGTGATAGTCTTCACCGGATTCGATTACAGCGGAAGGAACCTTCTGATGACCAGGGCAGCCGACGCAGTGATCATCTGCTGCGGCAGGATGGGGACGCTGAACGAATTTACCATCGCATTCGAGGATAAAAAGCCGATAGGGATTTTGGAAGGATCTGGAGGGACGGCAGATTCCATAAAGGATCTTTTGAGCAAACCGCATAGGAAGGCGGCTAAGATAGTTTATGACAGAGACCCCAAAAGGCTCGTTCAAAAACTGCTGGAGGTAGTTAAAAAAGGTCGTTAAACCATTTCAGTAAAATTTTATGCCGGACAAAAAAGAAAAATTAGTCGGCGAAATAACCCATTACTTCGGGAATATAGGAGTGGCAGTGATAAAGGCCTCAGACAAGATCAAAGTGGGGGACACCATCCATGTGGTTGGGGGAGATGCTGATTTTACCCAGGAAGTGGATTCCATGGAAGTTGACCACCAGAAGGTGAAGGAAGCCAAGAAAGGAGCGGAATTCGGGCTGAAGATCGACCAAAAAGTGAGGGAAGGATACCAGGTTTACAAGCCCTGATTTTCGGTTGCAAAAGATAGGCGTTTTCCGGCAGGTCGCTGCCTGCGATCTTTTTTCTGCAGAATGATTGGAAAAATTTCGTAAAAGCCTTGATTATGGTTTTTTTTAAACTTTTACAAACATTTTCGTTTCCCACGGTTTTCCTTTTCCTTATCCTCCTTTCGGGTCTTTTGCTGTCCAAAAGGAAAGCGGGCATGGTCCTGCTTATTGTCGGAACGGCTTTTTACCTTTTCTTTTCCGTTACCCCGTCCGCCGACCTTCTGATCCGCCCTCTTGAGAACAGATATGAGGAACAGGACGCCCAGGAAGCGGAATACATCGTTCTCCTGACAGGAGGGATGGAAAACAGCAAGACCGCTTTAGGGGAAAGCACAATATTCCGGGTCGTAAAAGCATTCCAATTGTATTCAAACTTCAGCGACAAGCCTTACATCATAGTCTCCGGGGACGATCCGACCCTTTCTTTCTCTTCAGCCAGCGAAATAGCCGGCTTTCTTGGATCTTTGGGAGTGGAGGAAGAAAGGATAATCGTTGAATCTGAATCAAAAACGACTTTTCAATCGGCCAAGGAAGTGAAAGATATCGTCCGAGAAAAGAAATTCGCTTTGGTTACTTCTGCCTACCACATGCCCAGGGCGGTGTACTCCTTTGAAAAATATGGGTTGCAGCCGTTTCCCGTTCCATCAGACTTCAAGGCGGAAAAAGATTACAGTATTTTTGATTTTTTCCCCCAGGCGGACAATCTCAGAAAGTGCAATCTGGCCTTTCACGAATATCTGGGGCTGATATATTATTCTTTTAAAAAACCATGACAAAATTAGACGTCATTATAATCGTTTCGGTCTTCGTCCTGATAATCTGGTATCTAGCGACAAACCTGCCGGACATCGTAAAAGGTTTTTAAGATGAAGATCGTCTGCGATTTCCATATTCATTCCAAGTATTCCAGGGCCACCAGTAAAGAAACGGATCTGGAGCATCTGGCTTGTTCAGCCAAACGTAAAGGGATAGACGTTTTAGGTACTGGGGATTTTTCCCATCCCGAATGGTTCAGATACCTCAAAGAAAGCCTGGAGCCGGATCAGGAAGGACTTTTCAAGATGAAAAAACAGGATAACGGCATAAGGTTCATTCTTACCAACGAGATAAGTTGTATTTATTCCAAAGACGGCAAAGTGAGAAAAATCCATGTTCTTATTCTTGCTCCTTCGTTTGAAACCGCAGAAAAAATCAATGTAAGACTCGGACTGATAGGGAATCTCAAATCTGACGGAAGGCCGATACTCGGGCTTGACGCCAAGGAACTGGCCAAAATAGTCTTGGAAGCTTCCGAAGATTGTCTGGTCGTTCCCGCACACGCCTGGACTCCCTGGTTCGGGATATTCGGGTCGAAGTCAGGGTTCGACTCCATAGAAGAGTGCTTTGAAGAGTATTCGGACCGCATATATGCCATTGAAACAGGGCTCTCTTCAGATCCTTCGATGAACTGGAGGCTGAAAGCGCTGGACAGCGTCAGCTTGATAAGCAACTCCGACGCACACAGCCCGGGGAAGATCGGCAGGGAAGCCAATGTTTTCGATATTGGTCTCAGCTATCCTGCGATTATAGGAGCGATCAAGGAGAAAAATCCTGAAAGGTTTCTCTATACCATCGAATTTTATCCTGAAGAAGGGAAATATCATTATGACGGCCACAGGAATTGCGGAGTTTCCCTTTCCCCGGCAGAATCCAGAAAGAGCAACGGCGCCTGCCCTGTCTGCGGAAAGCCTTTGACTGTAGGGGTTTTGAGCAGGGTGGAGCAGTTGGCAGACAGACAGGAAGGATTCAAGCCGGAAAACGCCGTCCCTTTCAAGAGCCTGATACCTTTAGAGGAAATTATAACTGAAGCCATGGGGAACGCTTCTTTGACTAAAGCAGGGGCGAAAGAATATGAGAATCTTATCGGCAAGTTCGGCTCCTCTTTAAAAATACTTTTGGACGCTTCCAGGAAAGATTTGGAAGCAGAAACCGCTCCTGAAATCGCGGAAGCGATAATAAGGGCCAGGCAGGGGGATGTCCTTATCGAGCCTGGGTATGACGGGGTCTTCGGCAGGATCAGGATTTTTCCTGCTGAAAAACCAGGACCCGGCCTGAAACAAAAAACTTTATTCTGAATAGAATGATAGACGAATATTTTTTCGGCTCGATCGTCATAAACGGCAATCATTATTCAAAAGACGTCGAAGTGAGATGGGACGGCGAAGTTTTTGACTGGCAAAGGGAAGAGAGCCATGTTTTCAGCCTCAAAGACGTAGAAAGGGCAGTGGATCAGGATCCAGAGCTTATAGTCATGGGGACAGGGGAATCCGGGATGGCGAAGCTGACCGAAGAATGCAGGGATTTCATAACAGAGAGGGGGATTGAACTTGTTACTGATAGGACAGGGGAAGCAGTTAAGACTTTCAATATAATACTCCAGGATTCCATGGAAGAGGAAGGGAAGCAGAAAAAGGTAATCGGGCTTTTCCATCTTACCTGCTGAGAAAGCAAAAATCCGGATTTTCTCCGGATTTATGCCGATTGTCTCGTCTCCATTCTTATGAGAATCTTTTAGACACTGAGGCCTTTATCCCCTAAATATTTGAAAGAACAAAAAAACAGGGGGCCTGCAAGGAGGTTAGCAGGCAAGACTCTCATAAGAATAAAGACGTTTATCTGAAAGAGCTTAGACATGATATTATACATCATTGATTCATTTTTGTCAACATAAAGATGGCTTTACTGGCCGAAAAAATAAGGATATACTGGAAAATAGCATGAAAAAAGTTCTGCTTTTTTTTATATCATTGGTTATCGGCACCCTGCTTTTGTTGGCAGTCGTCCAGAAAACAGGCTGGGAAGAAGTGAAATCCGTCTTTCTGTCTTTTTCCGGCTGGGACGGGCTTATAATCCTGGGGTTGAGCTTTTTGATGTTGGTGGTCGGGAATTTGAGGTGGCAGGAAGTCCTGAAAGGGCAGGGGATAAACATACCCTTTCTCCCTTTGTTTAGGATTTACCTTGCCGGATTCTCGGTCATGTTCCTGGCCCCCGTCGTTCTTTTCGGAGGGGAAACTTTGAAAGCATATCTCATAAAAAAGAAATATTCATTGAGTTGGGATCAGGGAGTAGCTTCGGTGGTGGTAGACAGGATGATAGAGCTCACTGTTTACGTGTTTTTTATCCTGATCGGGGTGGTATATTTCGTTTTTTCAACCGGATTCCATTTTTCCGGTTTCAATTTGGCATTAGGATCGGTTTTGGCTCTTTTCATCGCCGGCATCTTCCTGTTCTATTCTAAATGTTTCAAAAAGCAGAGCATTCTGAAATTTTTCGTCGGCCTTTTCAAACCAGAGGCTGACGACGGCAAGCCTTTCGAATTGGAAATGGAATTTTTCAAAATACTCAAGCCGACAGGGAGGTTATTCTGGAAAGTGGTCGCCCTTTCCTTCCTGCGCTGCGGAGTGATGCTGGCCAGGGTATGGGTCTTGCTCTTTTTCCTCGGCAAGACGCTAGGCCTGCTGCCCGCCCTTTCAGTCCTCAGTTTCTCGTATTTCGCCTTGATGGTTCCTGTTCCGACCGCTCTCGGAGTGCACGAAACTTTCCAGGCTCTCGTTTTTTCAGTCCTGGGGATAGGCTCTTTCATGGCCCCGGCTTTCGCCATGATTATCAGGGCGGGAGACCTTCTCATGTCTCTGATCGGATTGGTCCTGCTTTTCCATTTCGGATTCAGCCTGGCCAAGGATGTTCTGTTCAAAAAAATAGAGGCTTTCGCCAACTACAGCAACGGAAAAAACCACAAAAACGGGCAAGTATGATTTTCTATATCAATACAAAAGGGTTCAATGATGTTGTTGACATCACTGAGAAGGTTTCCGAGCTGGCGGCCCAGTCAGGTGTGGAAGACGGGATTTGCCTGGTTTCCTGTTCAGGATCCACTGCTGGCGTCACTACGATTGAATATGAAGAGGGGGCAATTAAGGATTTAAAAAGGGCGCTTGAAATATTGGCCCCGATGAACGGCATCTATGAACACCAAAAGAAGTGGGGGGACGGAAACGGATACGCCCACGTGAGGTCAGCTTTGATGAAACCCTGCATATCTTTCCCTATGGAAAAAGGAAGGATAAAGCTCGGCACCTGGCAGCAGATAGTCCTCATCGATTTTGACAACCGGCCAAGGGAAAGGGAGTTGTCGGTCAAAGTCGTTTCTTCTTGAAGGAATCGTATAAAAAAGTTGAGCCCGGATTCGTATCACTTTCTCATGGAGGGTAACGCGCGTGCGTTGTTTCTCCGGTGAGCGATGTGTACGAATCCGGGCTTGAATGGTCCGACGGTCCAATTATTTCACGAGAGTTAAAGTACACGCCCTCTAGGGAGGACGAGTACTACGCCTTATTATTCTGTACAAGGCGTTCCTCCTTTCTGAAGAAGACGGCGTGGCTGGATACGTCCGCTTTATCAACCGACTCCAGCCGTCCCTTCTCTTTGGATTCTATCGCATAAAGTCCAAAGAGAAGAGGTAAATTGTTTTACGCCTATATTATACATCTTTTGCAATAATTGTCAAGGGATTGGATATTGCTTGCTAAAGAAAGATTCAGGCTTTAAAATATAAGGAGAAAAGGAAAATAAAACAAAAATCATGTTAGGAATAAAAATAAACAGAGTGGTGAAGTTCCTGGTTCTGAGCGATCTGGCTTTTTGGGGAGGATGGGGATTGCTGACTCCGGTATTCGCCATTTTCATCGTTGACAGGATCGAAGGGGGATCCGCCCTGGTCGTCGGCATTGCGGCAGCAGTTTATTGGATCTTCAGGTCTTTTTTCAGGATACCCATAGGCATCATACTGGATACTTGCCCTGGAGAGAAGGACGACTATTGGTTTTTGACTGTCGGCTTGGCGATCGCTTCCCTGGTTTCCTTCGGATTCATTTTCGTCACTACTCCGATACAGATATACCTCTTGCAGACGATTTACGGGATTTCCATGGCAATGTCGCTTTCCGGCTGGTCTGCCATATTCACCAGGCATATCGGTAAAGGGCAGGAAGCCACCGCCTGGGGGATAGATGCCACTTTGGTGGGGATGGGGACCGGCATCTCCGGAGCGCTGGGAGGATGGGCGGTGACTCAGTTCGGGTTCGACGCCGTTTTCGTCGCGGTGGGATTGACCGGCATAATAGGAACGCTGCTGCTTTTAGGGATAAGGAATGACATAAAAGGGGTGTTTGACCGCGGATTTCCGGCCAGCGTGAGGGAAATTTTTCGAAGCGATGAAAAACAGGGAAATAGCGAATCTACTTTACGAGATAGCCGATTTTCTTGAAGCTGAAAACGTTCAGTTCAAGCCCTTTGCCTACAGGAGGGCCGCTTTCGGGTTAGAGAGCCTTGGGAAGGACGCGAAAGACATATACAAAGAGGAAGGGTTGAGCGGTTTGGAAAATATCCCTGGCGTAGGGAAAAGCATCGCAGAAAAAATAGAAGAGTATATCAGAAAAGGGAGGATAAAAACCCATGAAAATCTGAAATCGAGGATGCCGATAAAAATGAGGGAGCTTGTTTCGCTTGAGGGGCTGGGACCCAAAAAGGTCAAGCTTCTTTACAGAAAGCTCGGGGTATCTGACATAAAGAGTCTGGAAAGGGCGGCAAAAAATCATGAGATAGCCAAACTTGAAGGATTCGGAGAAAAGACGGAAAAGAACATTTTGGAAAGCGTAAGTTTCAAAAAAAAATCTGAAGGCAGGTTCTTAACAGGGGATATTTTAGAGGAAATAGAAGAGATGGAAGAGTCCCTCAGAAAATCCGAATACGTCAGGAGAGCCGTTGTAGCCGGATCTGTAAGAAGGAAGAAGGAAACCGTAGGGGACGCTGATATGCTGGTTACAGCGGGCAATTCAAAGAAAGCGATGGATTTTTTCGTCTCCCTGCCAGGAGTCGTCAAGGTGCGCAGCAGGGGAGGGACAAAGGCTTCCGTGAAAACGAGCAGGGGATTCGATATTGATCTGAGGGTCGTCCCTGAAAATAGCTTTGGAGCGGCTCTCCAATATTTTACCGGCTCCAAGGATCACAATATCGTTTTGAGGAAAATCGCCGCAACCAAAGGGCTGAAGCTTTCAGAATACGGCCTTTTTAGGAATAATAAAATGATCGCCGGCAGAACAGAAGAAGGCATTTACCGCGCCCTGGGCATGAAGTGGATGGATCCTGAGATAAGGGAGAATTCAGGGGAAATAGAGGCTGCAATCAGAGATTTCAAAGGAGAAAAACCAGGGCTTCCAAGACTCATCGCACATGAGGATATCAAAGGGGATCTTCACTGCCATTCAAGCTGGGCCAGAGGAGCCAACACTGTATGGGAAATGGCTGAAGCCTGCAAGGAAGCAGGATACGAATATTTTGGCGTTTCAGATCACACTAAATTCCTCAAAATCGAAAAAGGGCTCGATGAAAACGATCTTAGGAAACAGAGACTGGAGATAGATCGGCTCAACAGGGAGCTTGAGAAGCTTGGAATCAGATTCGCAATCCTTCAGGGGGCTGAAGTCAATATATTGGAAGACGGATCTGTCGACATTAAAGACGAAGCCCTGAAAAAGCTGGATTACGTCATAGCCGGGGTCCATTCCAATTTTAAAATGAAAAAAGAGGGCATGACCGAAAGGATCATAACAGCGATGAAGAATGGGCATGTAAATGTAATATCCCATCCGACAGGCAGGTTGTTTGGAAAGAGGGATCCTTACGAGATTGATTTCGACAGGGTATTGAGGGCCGCAAAAGTTTACAGCGTCGCCTTGGAGATAAACTCTTTTCCAGAAAGGATGGACTTGAACGACCTTAATATCCGCAGAGCCAGAGAAGCAGGGGTAAAAATGGCGATCAATACCGATTCCCATCAGAAGGGCCATCTTGAGAACATGAAAGCGGGGGTCGACCAGGCCAGGAGGGGATGGGCCGAGAAAAAGGACATAATCAATTCATGGCCTTTGCCAAAGATAGTTCAATTTTTCAAAAAACCTTATGTCAGTTGAAAAATCGGCAGGCGCCCTGGTCTTCAGGAAAAGAAAGGACAGGAAAGAATACCTCCTTCTGCATTATCCCCAGGGTTCAAAATCGAAAAAGGATTACTGGGACTTCCCGAAAGGGCACATTGAAGAAGGGGAGACCAGATTGGATGCTGCGAAGCGAGAGGTGAAGGAAGAAACGGGGATAAAGGACCTGAGGATATTGGAAGGGTTTAAAAAAGGGATAAGATATTTTTTCAGGATTAAAGACAAGCCGATTTTGAAAAAGGTGGTCTTCTACCTGGCCGAAACGAAAACCAGGAAAATCAGGCTTTCGAACGAACATATCGGCTTTGCATGGCTTTCTTTCGCCAAGGCCGTTAAAAAATTGACTTTTGACAATGCCAAAGAAATACTCAAAGAGGCGGATGATTTCTTTTCAAAGAGAAGTCTTCCGAGTCGTCAGAAAAATACCGAGAGGCAGGGTGATGACCTACAAAGAGGTGGCTGAAAAAGCGGGATTCCCCTTATCTTGGAGGGCGGTCGGGAATGTCCTGCATAAGAACATAAGCCCTCTTATTCCTTGCCACAGGGTGATTAAATCTGACGGAACGGTCGGAGGATTCAACAAAGGGATTCAGTACAAGAAGATGCTGCTCAGAAAGGAAGGAATCAAAATATAAAAAAACTGCCCGCAACAAGCGGGCGGTTTCCTTATTTCTTCGCTTCTTCAGCTACTTTTTTGAACACTTCTGGATAGCTTTCTGCCAGTTGGGACAGAATTTTTCTGTCCAGTTCGATCTTGTTTTTCTTCAATCCTGAGATGAATTTACTGTAAGAAATGCCGCTCTGGCGGCAGGCAGCGTTGATTTTTATCTGCCAAAGTTTGCGAAATTCTCCTTTTTTCGCCTTCCTGTCCCTGTAAGCGTAAGTCCAGGCATGGTACAAAGCTTCCTTGGCCTGTCTGTATTTCGATTTTCTTCCCCATTTGAAACCCTTGGCGTGCTGGAGGACGTTTTTTCTTCGCTTGTGGGCTGTTTTTCCTCTTTTTATTCTGACCATAGTATTTTATACAATTGGCTTACCACCTACTCAACAGCTTTTTAATTTTTTTGGCTTCGTTCTTGGGCAGATTGACCCATTTCCTGCCTTTCCTGGTCTGCTTGCTGGTTTTTTTGGCTCTGTAATGATCCTGACCAGTGGCTCTTCTCAGGACTTTTCCATTTTTTGTGATTTTGAATCTTTTGGATATCGATTTTCTTGTTTTCATGTTGATTTTGATATTATCATCGTGAGGCCCCGGAGCTCTTTTTTGATCCCTCTTTCTATCCTGAAAGGAATCTTTTCCTTCAGCAATCCGAGGAATTTCTCTATTTTTTCATTGGCGAATTCGCCCAGCGCCTTTTCTCTTCCCCTCAAGCGCATTTCAATCTTCACTTTATTCCCCTGGTTCAGGAATTTTGCGGCGTTATCCGCTCTCGTCTCAAGATCGTGCAGGGAAATATTAAAAGTCAATCTTATCCCTTTCAAGTCCCCGCCGGTCTTTTTTTCCGTTTCCTTTCTTTTTTTCTCCAGCTGATAAAGGTATTTTCCATGATCTATTATCCTGCAGACCGGGGGATCGATCCTTTCGGTGACCTGCACTAAATCTAAATTACGCTCCCGGGCTTTGCGGAGCGCTTCTTCTATCTTTACGACCCCTTCCTGCTGCCCTTCTTCTCCTATCAGCATCACTTCTCTCGCCCTTATTCTGTTGTTTATCAATGGTTTTTCGTACAAATCCTTTAAAAGTGGAGGTGGAGGGATTGAACCCTCGTCCAGAAAGTTTAATGAATTCTCTCTACAGGTTTAGCCGGTTTTTTCTTTTCGGAGCGCCGGATATGAAACTGGCAAAATTCCGATGCTCCCAGTCCCAGAAGTTCAACAGCCGTTCGGGACGGGTCGGCTGTCTATCCCGAAGATTTGACACCCGGCTTCCGCTCATCGGGAGTCGGCGGAGCGGATGGCTTTAAGCGTAAGCTAAAGCGGGTTGTTTGAATAAGTTGGCACTTATTGCTTTCTAGAAGTTTTGTCAGATTCTAGAATACTGAACCTGCCGAACTCTATAAACGTTCCTGTCGAATCTTTCACCCCCGCATCCTCAATTCTCTCTTTATTTTCATATCCAACTCCCTCTTTTTTATCAGTTCTCTCTTATTAATGGTTTTTTTCCCTCTTCCTATCCCGAATTCAAGCTTAATTTTTCCTTTTTTAGTATATATCTTTAACGGGATTAAAGTCAAGCTTTTTTGGCTTGTCTTTCCGATCAAATACCTTATTTCCTCTCTGTTTAAAAGCAGCTTCCTGGGCCGTTTGCTGTCGTAGTTTCCAGGGGCGTTGGCCGGCTGATAGGCCGGGATGGTCGCTTCCACCCAGAAAAACTCGCCCTTTTTCAGGGAAACGTAGGATCCAGCCAAATTGACGCTCCTTTCTTTGATCGATTTCACTTCCTGGCCGGTCAAAGATAATCCGGCTTCGAACTTCTCCAGGATCTGGTGGTTGAAATATGCTTTTTTGTTTTCGGCGATTGTTGGCATTTACCTTTTCTCCAATCTTAGCATAAGAAAGAGAAGGGATCTCCAGTAAAGGTTCATCCTTTTGCTCTTCGCCTCCTTAAAGGAATATTTTTCATCCTGCTTTTGCACTCTCACGCGGTAAACGGCGACAAGTATCCCGGTCCTGTCCATTCCTTTCCGACAGTGGATCAGAACAGGAATTTTTTCCGGTTTTTCGAACAGGCTCAAAAAATTGCGGATGCCCTCCTTGTCTGTTCTGCGGAAGATATTCTTGAGGGGGATGTGCATCAGGGATATGCCGTTGTCCCTGGCGAATTTTTCCTCGAAATCCTCGACCGCTCCCCTCAGGTCGATTATGGTCTTGATGCCGTATTTCTCTTTGAGATAGCTCAAAAAATAACCGCTTGGCTGGGCGGACCGGTACAATTTTCCCGGGTCGACGATTTCGAAATTGTAGTTTGACTCCAAAGTTCCCATAAAAGAAGCGGTTTTTATTCCATTATACTTCCATTTCCTTGTTTTTCCAGCGATTGCGTCCGGCCGTTTTAAAAGGTAAAATGAACCTGATGGTGCGCCAGATGATAAAAAAAGAAGTGGAAGAGGCGGTGGAGTCTCTCCAGAAGGAAAGGGTCTTCCCTGATTTTGAGATGCCTGTCATTGGAGTGGGGCGTTCCCAGAAGCCCGAGCAGGGAGATTATTCCGTCAATGCGGCCATGACCATAGCCAAAGAGATCCGAAAAGACCCTTTTGAAACGGCAGAGGTCATCGTTGAAAAATTGAGGCACAAGGAATCGGTTTTCTCCAAGGTGGAATGCGCAAGGCCGGGATTCGTCAACTTTTTCCTGAAAGAAGAATATCTTCAGGATTATCTCAGAGAAGTGCTGGAAAAAGGAGACAATTTCGGAACTTTGGCAGGAGGGGGAAAGGTGAATGTCGAGTTCATTTCCGGAAATCCGACCGGTCCTTTGCATATCGGGAACGGGAGGAGCGCATTCGCCGGAGACGTTCTGGCCAATGTCTTGGAAAAAAGCGGGCGAGAAGTGGCCAGGGAATATTATATAAACGACGCCACTTCCAGCCTTCAGATTGCCACTATTAAGGACACTGTTTCGCAGATCGGCAGCGAAGCTGCCAAAGGAACTCTTCCTTATTACACTCCATATCTTGAAGAAAAGGTTTTAACATTGGGTTCTGGGGCGAACATCGACCAAATAATCGCTTCTATCCAGGAAGACAACAGGAAATTCATCGCTGAAAAATTGAAGATAAGGTTTGACAACTGGATTTCCGAGAAAAGCGACATCTACGGAAATGGCGGAACCGAAGATCTCCTCAAATGGCTTTATGATAAAGGCCTGGTTTACGAAAAAGAAGGAGCCATATGGATCAAACTTTCTCAATTCGGCAGCGAAAAAGACTGGGTGCTGGTCAGAAAGAACGGATTCGGCACATATCTGCTCGGGGACATCGCTTACCATAAAAACAAATTTGACCGCGGTTTTGACAAATTAATCAACATCTGGGGAGCGGACCACCAGGCTCATGTGAGCAAGATGAAGGCGGCAGCCAGGATGCTCGGCAGGGAAGGGGATCTTGAAATCCTGATACTCCAGCTGGTGACTCTCAAAGGGAAAGAAAAGCTTTCAAAGAGATCGGGAAAGATCGTCACCTTAGAAGAACTTATCAATGAGATCGGCTTGGACGCGGCGAGATGGTTTTACCTCCAAAAATCCCTTGATACCCACATGGAAATCGATATCAGCCTGGCGAAAGAGCAGTCTGAAAGGAATCCGGTCTATTACGTCCAGTACGCCCATGCCAGGATCTGCAGCATTTTCAGGAAAGCTGGCATCAAGGACGTTTCAGCTGAGGACACTCATTTGCTCAGCCATCCTTCAGAACTCCAGCTTTTGAGGAAGATAACTCTTTTCCCTGAAATAGTAGAAGACACGGCTGAAGACTATCAGATCCAAAGGCTTTCCAAATACGCCTTGGATTTGGCCGGTTCCTTCCACCAGTTTTACGGGGACTGCAAAGTGATTTCAGACGACGAAAAAATGACTCGGGCCAGGCTTTCTTTAGCTTTGGGAGCCAGGATCGCCTTAAAAAACACGCTGTCGCTGATGGGGATATCCGCTCCGGAGCAAATGTAGATGCTTGTCTTTTGAAGGGGAAAACACGGGTAAAGAGCCCTTTTTATTTTTGGAAAAATCTGGTAGAATGTTAATTACTCATGGATCTGAATTTTCCCAAAATTGAAGAGAAAATCCTGAGATTTTGGCGCAAGGACGACACTTTCAAAAAGAGCGTAAAGCAGAGGAAAGATGCCCGTAGGTTCGTATTTTTTGAAGGGCCTCCCACTGCCAACGGCAGGGCCGGAATACACCACATTCTGGCAAGAATCTTCAAGGATGTCATCTGCAGGTACAAGGCCATGCAGGGCTTTAAGGTTGAAAGGAAAGCCGGGTGGGACACCCACGGCCTTCCGGTCGAGCTCGAGGTTGAAAAAAGGCTCGGGCTGAAGAGCAAGAAGGAAATAGAGAAATACGGGATCGCCAAATTCAACAAGCAGTGCAGAAAGTCGGTCTGGCTTTATCAGCAGGACTGGGAAAAAATCACCGAAAGGATAGGGTTTTGGGTGGACATGGAAAATCCTTACATCACTTACAAGAACGGCTATATCGAGTCGGTCTGGAGCATTTTGAAAAAAATCAGCGAAAAAAATCTCGTCTACCAGGATTACAAATCGGTTCCTTACTGCCCGAGGTGCGGCACGGTCCTGTCCAGCCACGAAGTCGCTTTGGGCTACAAAAAGGTGAAAGACCCGGCAGTCTACGTCAAGTTCAGGCTCGAGGATGAAGAATCAACCAGCCTGCTCGTCTGGACGACCACTCCCTGGACGCTGCCCGGTAATACCGGGATTGCCGTGAATCCGGATTTCGTTTATGTGAAAGCGAAGTTTGGTGACGAGAAACTGATTTTGCTCAAAGAAAAGATCCACATCCTCGGAAATGAAGTTGAAGCGTCAGAAGAAATCAAAGGGAAAGACCTTGTCGGCCTGAAATACCTGCCTTTTTATCCCTCTGAAAAAGCGGTCAGCCAGGGAAGCAATTACAAGGTGATAGCGGGGAGTTTCGTCTCCTTGGAGGACGGCACGGGACTGGTCCACATAGCCCCGGCTTTCGGGGAAGAGGACCTGGAAGTGGGCAAGAAAAACAACCTTCTGGTCTTGAAAACGGTTGACGAAGCAGGCAGGATGACGACCCCAGGATACGCCTGGGACAACCTTTTCGTGAAAGAAGCAGATCCGATGGTCACAGAGGATCTGGAAACAAAAGGCCTGCTTTTCAAGAAAGAAGATTATGAGCACGATTATCCTTTTTGCTGGAGATGCGGATCCCCATTGCTTTATTATGCGAAGCAGAGCTGGTTTATAAACATGCAGAAGGTGAAAAAACAGCTTATTTTAAATAATGAAAGGATAAACTGGGTCCCTTCGCATTTGAAAGAAGGCAGGGTCGGAGAATGGCTCAGGGAGGTCAAGGACTGGGCCTTTTCCAGAGAGAGATACTGGGGGACTCCGCTGCCAGTATGGGAATGCGATAAATGCAAGAAAAAAATATTCATCGGCGGAATGGCAGAATTGTCCTCGCAGAAAGCCAGTAAGAACAATTTTTATTTCATCAGGCACGGAGAGTCTTTAAGGCAGAAAAGGAGAATATCTGCGTGCTTCCCAGAGAAGCTGCGCTGTCCCTTGACTCCAAAAGGAAGAAAGCAGGTTGAAGAACAGGCAAAGAAGTTAAAAGCCAAGAAGATCGACCTTATCTTCTCTTCCGATCTTTTAAGGACCAAAGAAACAGCCGAGATTATAAGCAAGGAGATCAAGGTGAAACCCGCATACGACAAAAGGCTGCGGGAGTATAACGCCGGGATTTTCAACGGAAAATCGGTAGACCTAATCCATTCATATTTTAAGAACGACCTGGATTTGAGGTTCAAGAAAAGGATCCCCAAAGGGGAGAGCTATACCGACCTCCAGAGAAGGATGCACCAGTTTTTGAAAGAAATCAATGAAAAATACGAAGGGAAAAATATTCTGGTGGTGAGTCATGAGACGCCTCTGACCTTGCTGGAAGCAGCTCTCAAAGGGATTCCCAAAAAGGAATTTTTCGCTTTCAGGGAAAAAAATAAGCTCGAGGTGTCAGAATTTAAGAAAGTTGAATTCAGAAATTTCCCATACGACCTCGATATGGAAATAGACCTTCACAGGCCGTACGTAGACGAAATCGAATTTTACTGCTCTTGTCAGAAAGGGAAAATGAAGAGAGTAAAAGAGGTCATTGATTGCTGGTTTGATTCAGGCTCCATGCCTTTCGCCCAGGCCCATTGGCCTTTTGACCAGAAGGATGGGTCAAAAAAGCCTCCCGCGCTTTTTCCGGCAGACTACATCTCAGAAGCGGTGGATCAGACCAGGGGCTGGTTCTACACTCTGCATGCCATCTCAACTTTGCTTAATTTCGGCCCGGCATACAAAAATGTTATTTCCGTCGGCCACATTTTGGACAAGAAAGGAGAAAAGATGTCAAAGTCCAAAGGCAATGTGGTGAATCCCTGGCAGATGATTTCGATATACGGGGCCGACGCCGTGAGATGGTATCTCTTCACTTTGAACCAGCCCGGTGACTCCAAGCTTTTTTCGGAAAAAGATCTTTCCGAGTCGCTCAGAAGGTTTGCAATGACTTTCTGGAACTGCGCAAAGTTTTTTGAAACTTATAGGGCCGAAGCTTCGAAATCTCCAAAAAACGTCAAAAATCTTCTTGACAAATGGATTCTGTCCAGGCTGAGCTTTGTCGAAAGATCAGTCGGGAAAATGATGGGAGAATACGACGTCACTTCCGCGGCCAGACTGATAGAGAATTTCGTCATAGAAGACCTTTCTTTGTGGTACATCAGGAGGTCTCGAAGGAGGTTTCAGAAGCCGGAAACGAAAGAGGAGCTGCAGGAAGCAGCTTTTGTGCTGGAAGCCGTGTTGAAGGAGGTATCTCTGATCTTGGCTCCTTTCGTCCCTTTCTTGAGCGAAAAAGTCTACAGCATGGCAGGGGGGAGAAAAAGCGTCCACCTTGAAGATTGGCCGAAGAATATTGGTAAAAGGGAAGATAAGAAGCTGGACGAAAGTATGAATCTGGTAAGGGAAGTGGTGAAACTCGGTCTCAAAATCAGAGCTTCTTCCGGATTGAAGCTGAGGCAGCCTTTGAGCGAGTTAAGATTCCGCATCAAGGGAACGGTTCTTGGAAAAGGGCTGGAAGGCCTGATTAAAGAAGAACTGAATGTAAAAAAGATAAAATCAGCGAAGACCATGCCCTCTGGCCGCTTTTGGAAAAAAGAAGAAAGCGGGAAAATCAATGCCGCCTTGAATGTCGAGATGACCCAAGAGCTGAAAGAAGAAGGGGAGGTAAAAGAAATTTTGAGATTTGCTCAGGAAATGAGGAAAGAAGGCGGTCTTAAACCGAAAGACAGGATTGAGATATATTATTCCGGGAATTTTGAAATCAGCAACATAATTAAAAGAAACAAAGATATCATTTTGAAGGAAACCAAGGCGCAAGGACTTTTTGAAGGGAAAAAGCCGGGAATGGGGTATAATATAGAAAAGGAGGTAAAAGTCGACAGCCGAACCATTTGGTTGGGCATAAAAAAGGTCAAATAATGATTTAAATATGCCTTTATTCGAAAAAAAACAGGACCTGAGCAGAGCTGAAGTGAGGGAAGCTCTCAGAAAGGCTTCTTATCAGATTCCAGGCGGAGGAGGGATAATCTCGAAAGAGGACCGGGTGAAATTGGAAAAAGAAGTGCTCCCCAGAAGCAAATTCGGAGATAGGATAGATCAGAGAGATTACGACAAGGGGATTAGGGATTTGGAGAAAGCAAAATATGCCGCCAAGACGAGCAAGGAGAAAATTGAAATTGACAGGCAAATAAGAGTTTTAAAGAGTTTGCGTGACAAATAAGGCAAATGTTCACGCGCTACAGCACAAGATCCTTTGTTTTTAAAAATTACGGCAGAGGTGAAGTGGATCAGTTTTTTGTTGTTTTCAGCAAGGATTTCGGGAAATTGACCATTTTAGCCAAAGCTGCCAGGAAGATCGCCTCGAAGCTCAAGGGAGGGATGGACCTTTTTTCTTTTTCGGAAATGGAATTCATCCAGGGGAAGCACAATAAGACGCTCGTTGACGCCAGGTCGATCCGCGCTTTCCCCGAGATCAAAAAAGACCTTAAGGCTTCGAGTTTGGCTTTCAGGATGGCGGAGCTCTTTGACCAAATGATCGGCAAAGAGGAGCCGGATAAAAACCTTTGGATGCTGTTGAAAGAATCTTTCGGGATGCTGGGCAGTAGGATTTTTATTGAGAGAAAGGATGACCTAGTTTATTATTATTTTTTCTGGAATCTGGCGGCCATTCTTGGATTCAAGCCAGCTTTGCACTCCTGCGCTTATTGCCAGGGGAAGATAGCTTCCGAAGACATCTATTTTGATTCCGATTCAGGAGGAGTGGTATGCAGTGACTGCTTTAAGAAAGAAAGGAAGGGGTCGAGAACCAGCCAGGACGTCATAAAGATAATAAGGATTATTTTGGAAAAAAGACCAGGAATGCTTGCCAGACTTAAGCTTTCAGAGGACCATTTCAGCGGTTTGAAAAAGATATCAGAGGAATTTCGCCTATTCTTGGAACAGGGAAGGAAAACCTAATTCAAATTAAAAGATATGAGGAATAAAATATTTGTCATTCTGCCGATCGCATTTCTTGTCCTTGGAGCTTTGGGCTATTTTTATTATCAGAAGAACATCTATTCTAAAGAAATACTGAAGCTGGAGATAATGGGCCCTGAATACGCTGACCTGGCCGAAGAAGTGGAATACATCGTGAAATACAAGAACAACGGGGATACCAGGCTGGAGGAACCTGAGCTGGTCTTTGAATATCCCCAGCATGCTCTTCCAATAGGAGAAGATGCCTTACGAGTCACCAAAGGGCAGGATACCTTAGGAGAGGCGATCTATCCTGGAGAAGAGAAAACAATAACCTTCAAGGCCAGGCTGTTCGGCAAGGAGGGAGAAATGCTGCAGGCGAAGGCCTCCATGCTGTACAGGCCGAAAAATCTCAAGCCGTTCTATGAAAATTCCACCACTTTCACGACCGTTATCGAAAAAGTCTCTTTGAGTCTTGAGATAGACCTTCCTTCCAAAACCGAATCGGCCAAGGAAATCCAATTCGGGATAAATTATTTTTCCAATCTTTCTTATCCGCTTTCCGATCTGAGGGTGAAAATGGAATATCCTTCCGATTTCGAGTTTTCAGAATCAGAGCCTGAAGGGCTGGCGAAGAACGAATGGGAGATAGCGTCTTTGAATCGGGCCGAAGGAGGAAGGATCGACGTCAAAGGGAACCTCATGGGAGAAACAGAGGAAACAAAAGTGTTTCAGGCCAAGCTCGGGTTATGGCAGAACAACGAATTCGTCCTTCTCAAGGAGGTGAACAGGGGAGTGCAGATATCGATTCCTTCCTTGTATATCTCCCAGCAGATCAACGGGAATCCTGAATACGTCGCATCGGCAGGCGACATATTGCACTACGAGATATTCTTCAAAAACATAGGGGAGGAGGATTTGAACAACCTTTTTTTGATAGCGAAGCTTGAGGGGCCGTTCGACTTTCCGAGCCTTAAATCATATACCGGAGAATTCGAAACAGGGGATAACTCGATCGTCTTTGACTGGAGGAGGAATTCAAGCCTTCAAATACTTAAAAGCCAGCAGGAAGGGAAAGTGGAATTCTGGATAAACCTTAAGGATGATTGGGAGTCTGGGAACAGCAATCAGAAAGCGGTGAACAAAATATATCTCGGCCAGACCAGAAAGGATTTTGAAACCAAGATAAATTCCAAAGTAGAGCTTGCCAACAAGGTATATTTCCAGGACGATTCCAAATTCTTTGAAGGTGATCCC
>Ga0136653_10000183_pt1 | contig 31414 bp, 27 predicted proteins | sample LakKivw275mmetaG_FD_94866 | JGI IMG/M metagenome (GOLD analysis project Ga0136653, IMG submission 94866) | Anoxic lake water microbial communities from Lake Kivu, Rwanda to study Microbial Dark Matter (Phase II) - Lake Kivu water 275m metaG... | ecosystem: Environmental > Aquatic > Freshwater >...
ATGTGGTGCCACGAGGTTTTTGACCAGGCTACCCTGGCAGCCCCCATGTAAAGGGCTTTTATATCCAGCGCCGCGTGTCCGAATGGATTATGGCCCAGGTAGTGCATGAAATAATAATTTATGAACATCCAGTCGAAAGGAGCATTGAATGCCACCAGCACAGGCTGATTTCCTTGAGGCACCTGGCTGGTAAGCCAGCTTTCAAAGCGCTGCATGGCTTCATACGCTGGCACACCTTCTTTTTCTAACCGCTGCATAGATAATTTGTGAATATTGGCAGCCTCAAGGATGGAATTTTCATTCACCGGTTGTAGCTCGATATAGAAGGTGGACACTGGCTCATCGGTGGTACATGCCCCGATAGAGAGCAATGAATAATCCCCCGGGATGGGCCCGGCGGTTTCCACATCCACGCAAATGTAGGTATCAGGCTGTTCAAGGAGGCTCATCATCGTGACATTATAGCAGATATGCTCAGCTTGCCAGATTGCCAGCCAGCATGGGTTCATCCCCACGGTACTTCAGGATGTTTGGCCAGCGCCGCGCAATCCAGATTACGGCCAGGATACAACCGATACCCCCGCTGATGATCGCAAGCGGTGCCCCAAACAGCTGGGCCACGACGCCGGCTTCCACCTCTCCCAGCTGGGGCCCGCCATGGAAGAAAATCTGGTTGACGCTGGTCATGCGCCCGCGAATATAATCGGGGGTTGCCAGCTGGCGGATGGTATTGCGAATGATGGTGCTCACCGTATCCGCGGCTCCCACAATCACCAGGGCCGCCAGGGCCACCAGCAGGTAGCGCGTGGCTCCGAATAGCGTGGTGGCAATGCCAAATACCACCACCGCCATCATGAACACAGCTCCCTGTTTTTTTATCTCGCGTAGCTGCGAGATGACCACTGCGGCGATCATCGCCCCGATAGCCTGGGCTGCCGAGAGCCAGCCATACTCCACTGCCCCCACGTGCAGCACATCACGGGCGATGATCGGCATCAGCGTATTGGCTGAAGCGAAGAAAGTGGCGAAGAAATCCAGGATCATGGTGGATATGATCAACGGACTATTAATGATAAATCGAATCCCTTCTTGTATAGCTGGCAAACTTACCACGCTGTTGCGCACCGAGGAGGACTTTATTTGCTCAACGGAACCCATGAAAACCAATGCCGCGATCACCGCCAAAAATGAGACAGCATTGAAGATATACACGTATGCCAGTCCTCCGGCTGCAATGATGAAACCGCTGATCGCCGGGCCAGCAATGGCACCCGCCTGGTTGGCGATGGAGTTCATGCTGAAAGCGTTGGGCAGGTCCTGCTTGGGCACCAGGTTGGGCACCAACGCCTGGCGGGCAGGCCCATCAAAGGCTTGGGCGATTGCCTGTAAAGCCGTCAGCAGGTAGATGTGCCACAAGTCGATCTGCCCGGTCAGGGTCAGCCAGCCCAGGGCTAAAGCTACCAGGGCCATCCCGCTCTGGGTTAAGAAAAGGATGCGCCTGCGGTTGAGTACATCAGCTACCGCCCCGCCAATCAGCGAGAAGATGATCACCGGCACGATGCGTGCCAGACCCACCATGCCCAGGGCGATGGGCTGGTCGGTGATCGTACGGATGTGCCAGAATAGTGCCCATAGCTGCATCTGCGAGCCGGCAATGGAGATTAGCAGCCCCGACCACAACAGCAGGAAACGCCGGTGATGTAAGGATGGTGGGATATGTGGGGGTTGAATTTTACGCTGGAGGATGGTTGGCTTCGGTTCGCTCATTGCACACTAAAAATACCTCTAATCAGCACAGTCTCAGGGGTCGTGAGTTAGTCTGCCTTATCCGGCTGCAATTGCTCGGTTATGTCCCCCAATCCCGCAGGTACAGGAAATCGTATCCCACGGTGCGGTTGGTCAGCTTGGCGATGGGTGGCATCAGGCGTTTGAACTGGCTGCGGCGTACCCTTTCCATCACTGACCGTACAAAACTCTCCTCAAAACCCAGCTCCACGCAATCCTCGGGGCGGTAGCGCTGGTCAACCAGTAAAAATAACAGCTGGTCCACTTCGTCGTATGTGAATCCCAGCTCGCCTTCATCAGTCTGCCCCAGCCACAGGTCAGCACTGGGAGGTTTGTCCAGGATGGCCTGCGGCACACCAATCGCCCTGGCAAGCTGCCGCACCTGGGTTTTGTATAGGTCGCCTAAAGGGTTGATGGCACAGGCAGAATCGCCATACTGCGTGGTATATCCGAGCAGGATTTCAGTTTTGTTGCCTGTGCCGACAGCCAGCCCGTGGAACGCCTCCGACTGGTCGTACAGCACGATCATGCGCATTCGAGCCATAATATTCCCCTGGCGCACCCTGCCCACATCGGGCAAACGCTCGATCAGCGCATCAGCCATGTCAGTAATGGGTATGGTAATGGATTGCACGCCCAGGGTTTCGATCACCAGCCGCGCATGCTCGCTTGAATCCGGCGAGGAGGATTTGTATGGCAGTATGAGTGCCAGCACATTGTCAGCTCCCAGTGCTTCGGCACTGAGGTAACAGGCCAGCGAAGAATCCAGCCCGCCCGATAGGTTGAGCACTGCTTTGGTGAAGCCGGCCCGCGTGATCTCTGTGCGGATAAAGCTGGTGAGGATCTTGCGGGCTGTATCCGTATGGATCGTGAGGTCGATTTTTTCATGTCCCATGAGATTTTTCACTCATTTCTATGCCTGGCTGTGCCAGTTTATTATACATCCTGGGTCTGATCCAGTTAACGCCAGTTAGCTGCTTCGCCTGCATTGCATGATTCTCTGCAGCTCACTTAATGTAAGTGTTGGGCGTTCATCCCGCAATAATGGCAGGCGTGCGCGGGTGCGGTGCAGCTGTTCCAGGTCAATTTCAGCCATCACTAGTGCTTCTTCATGGTACGCACCCCTTGCGATCAGCTCTCCATTCGGATTATAGATGGTTGAGCCCCCCCAGAAGTTCAGGCCATCCTCGAAGCCAGCCCGGTTGGAATGCATCACGAACGAGGTAAACAGGTTGGCGTAGCCGCGGTTGATATCTTCCACCCAGCGTGCCGATTCGAGGGCTGGCAGCTTGCCCAACCCCCGCCCTGGGCTGGCGGAAGTCAATAAAAACAGGTCTGCCCCATCCATCCAAAGCAGGTAGGGAGGCGAGGCGTGCCAGAAGTCTTCACAGATCAGGATGCCAGCCCGCCCAAAACGCGTATCGAAGGCACGCACCGCATCTCCCGCAGCAAAAAAACGACCTTCATCAAACAAGCCATAGGTCGGCAGATAGCCTTTGTGGTGGATGTGTACAAGCTGCCTGGAGGAGATATAGGCTGAAGCGATATAAAACCGGTGGCGGGCATCTTCTTCAACGAAGCCAGCCACGATATCGATCTTCTCACTGGCCTCAAACAGGGGCTTGAAAATTGGGTCATCCGCGGTGGCCTCGTGGGCCACGCTGGACGCCAGGTCTTGCAGACAGTAACCGGTGAGAGACAATTCAGGGAAGACGATCAGCTGGCTGCCTGCCGAGGTGGCCTGGTGAATCAGGTCGAGGTGCTTGTCCAGGTTGCTTTCCACATCCCCAAGGCGGGTGTTGATTTGAGCCAGTGCAATGTTAACTTTCATTTTTCCCTCCCCCGCTGATTGTATTAATACCCGGGGTCAATTTCGGGTGAAATTTCCAGCGCAATAATAATACCACCGCCAGCAGTGAAAAGAAGGCCATCAGGATCAATGCTCCCCATGCCTCCAGGCGCAAGCCATTCCATATGGGAACGGGGTCGGCTCGCAGGTAAGATAGGGCGAAGATCACCGCCGATATCCCCAGCCCACCCAAAGCAGCGCTCAAGCCTTGGATGGTCGGCTTTCTTGCCGCGCGGTCTATAATCCAGGTCAGCACCAGGGTTAAAATGGCTCCCATAAACTGCACCGGCACCCTCTTGGCCAGTATTCCCCACTCATCCTGTTGTGGTATCGCCCACCATGCTTCTGAAGGAAAACCATAAGCGCAGCGGTCGAACCAGCAGCCAATCCAGGCGCCGATCGCCAGGGTTCCCGCCAGTGGCAGCAGCACGTCCCCTAGCATGCCCATGGGCAGTTTCCACATAACCGCAATGAGTATCACCGCCAGGCATCCCCCGGCTAGCGCACCAATGCCTGATAACCCCCCATTCCACACCTTGACGATTTCGCCCAAATGGATCCCGTAATACCCCCAGTTTGCTGCCACGTAGAATACACGGCTGCCCAGCATAGAGATGAATAATGCCAGTACTCCGCTGTCGATATAGCGAAGCTGCTCTTTTTGAGGAGCACGCCACGCCGCCATCAATAAGCCGGCGAGGCTACCCAAACCAAGCCAGAGCGAAAATAGCTGCATCTGTTAATCATACCAAATCCTGAGATTCTCTTAGTGGGCACAATCCATTTAAAGGCATAATATAATCATGGAGGTGATTCTATTATGATGTATAATCAAATTGCCCCTGGAGGACAGGACTATGAACATTTTCATTGATCCGAATGTCGCTTACTTACTCTTGGTGATTGGTGTGGTTGTTGCCATCATGGCAATTTTCTCTCCAGGCACGGGGGTTTTGGAAGCCAGCGCGCTGATCCTTCTGATCCTGGCAGGTTGGGATATCAGCCAGCAAGCTATCAATGTATGGGCATTGGTGTTGCTGATCCTGGGTGTTATTCCCTTTATCATTGCCGTCAGAAAGTCCCACCGCCTGGTTTTTTTGGCTATCGCCCTGGCTGCTTTTGTGATAGGATCAGCCTATTTATTCCAGGGTGCCACCTGGTATGAGCCGGGTGTCAACCCCATACTGGCAATTATTGCCTCGGTGTTCGCCGTCGGATACCTGTGGATTGCCGGCTCCCGGGTCTTGGAAACCGAAAAATTGATGCCCCGGCACGACCTTACCACGCTGATAGGCGAAGTGGGCGAGGCCACCACCGACATCCTCGATGATGGCTGTGTCCAAATTGGCTCTGAATTATGGAGTGCCCGCTGCAGTGAGCGCATTGCTCAGGGCAGCAAGGTTCGCGTAATAAATCGTGATGGTTTTATCCTGGATGTGGAGCTGGTCCAACCCAAGGAAGAATAAAATATTAAGAACAATATACAATGTGAGGAGGTAAAGTATGTCAGATACAACCATAATTGCATGCCTGGCTGGAGGCGTGGTCGTCCTGGCGATCATTCTCCTGGCCATGGCCATCCGGGTGGTGCCGGAGTACGTGCGCCTGGTGGTCTTCCGTCTGGGGCGCTGTATCGGCTCGAAAGGCCCTGGGATTGTCTTCCTGATCCCCATCGTTGATCGTGGCGTGCCGGTCGACCTGCGTGAGCAGGTGCGTGAGGTTCCCCACCAGACCTCGATCACCAAAGATAATGCTCCCATCAGCATCGATTTCCTGTGGTACTACAAGGTATTGAATCCGATGGACAGTGTCTTGCAGGTTGGGTCGTTTGAAGCTGCAGCGTTGGGCATGGCTACCACCACCCTGCGTGCCGTCATCGGCGGGATCATGCTGGATGAGGTGCTTTCGGAGCGGGAGCATATCAATAACATGCTGCGCACACGCCTCGACGAGGTAACCGAGCGTTGGGGCGTCAAGGTGACCAATGTGGAGATCCGCGAGATCATCCCGCCGCGTGAGGTCCAGGATGCCATGAACCGCCAAATGTCGGCAGAGCGTATCCGCCGGGCCGTGGTGACCGAGTCCACCGGTACGCGCGAGGCGGCGATCAATGTGGCAGACGGCGACAAGCAGAGCAACATCCTCAAAGCCGAGGGGGAGAAGCAAGCCAACATCCTGGTGGCTGAAGGTGAGCGCCAGGCGCAGATATTACGGGCAGAAGGTTTCTCACTGGCTCTGGATAAAATCTTCTCGGTGGCGCAGACCATCGACCAGAAGACCATGACCCTGCAATACTTTGAAGCCCTTAAGACCATTGGCACAAGCCCATCAACGAAGTACATCTTCCCGCTGGAGTTCACCAGCATGGTGTCGAATTACCTGAAGGGTGACCAAAAGGAAGAGAAGAAGTAACCTGTAATTCTCAAATTTTGCGCAATACGGGATGAACCCAGCGTGCATCCCGTATTGCGTGTTTTTTAATTCATGGCAGAAGCAAGTTATAATGGCATGTCTATGAACACTGTCACTGATGCAATGGCTGGTGCGGGTGTGGTGGTCGAGCAGGCTTCGTTGCGCGACCTGGGGGCCCTGCGCCACCTGGAGCAATTATGCTTTCCCAGGGATGCCTGGCCGCTGCTCGACCTGGTGGGCGTGCTGACCTACCCCGGGGTGGTGCGGCTGAAAGCGACAGTGGGCCAGCAAATGGTGGGCTTCATCGCTGGTGACATCCGCCGGCTGGAAGGGGTGGCGTGGATTGCCACGCTGGCAGTGCTGCCCGAATTCCGTCGCAGGGGCATCGGGGCAGCCCTGTTGCAAGCGTGCGAGGTGCGGCTCAAGGTGAATCGCATTCGATTGTGCGTGAGGCTTTCGAATGAGGAGGCCATCCGGTTGTACGAAAAAACCGGTTATCAGAGGGTGGGTCAGTGGAGCAGGTATTACCAGGACGGCGAATCAGCCCTGGTGATGGAGAAGACACGCGTCATCTAGCCTGCAGCTTCGATGAGCTGCTCTAGATCATCCCCGCCAGTGATAACCTGGAGGCAAACGGCTGGCGGGCAATCGGTTGGTTAACTAATCCCTTGGCGATCTCGATCGGGCGGATCGTCGCAGCCAGAACAGATACAGAAGGGGCCAATAACCAGGTCTTCGTAGACATAACGCTGCTTCAGATTAGCCCCACCCTTTTGTGCGATTATTTTGCCAGCCATTTAAAGACTTTTTCAACGTAAGCCCGGGCATCTTTTTCAACACAATTGCCATGGGCGATAATCAGCCGGTCAAAATCCCAGGACAGAATCCTGTTCAGCGACTGCCTGGCGAGCCTGCGATTGGTAAAACCCAGCCTGATATCGCGGGCCACCCCACCTTCAGGATATTCGACTCCAAACAATTTAAGCAAGGCATTGCTTATACGTTGATTATTCTTCGGGCGGTGTCTTTGGATCAGATCATCCAGGATGATCGTGTGAGAGCTTTTATGAAAGAAAACTACTTCTTCCATGATTGGGCTGCCATGCATGATGGTCTGCTCGAAGTCAGAGGCCCAATCGTGTGGCGGGCTGTCACTCAATATTCCGGCATACGAGAGGCGTACCTTGCGCAGGGTAAAGGGTGTGATGCGTGAGATCCATAATTGTGCATCCGGAAACAACGCATGCCAGGCTTCCAGGCGCCACACGTGCCTTGGCGTGGCAGCCACTAAATATTTTACCGGCCCCAGGGAAGTGATGGCGTTGAGGGTTTCGTAAGGCACGCTCACCGGAGAGCTGATCCATAATGAACCATTTTGAAGCCTGACTACCGTCATGCGGGTGGGAAACAGGATACCCATATCGAGCACGAGGGGTCCCTCCACGATCCATAAGTTTTCCGCAAACGGTTGCAAGGCTGAGGCATTGGATGATGACGATTGAGGCGCGGTCTCCCGCGCCAATTCAGGATTTATGCCAGCGCTTGCCTGGGTTTCGTTTATATCTGCCATGTGAACACCTCATGCACAACAAAAGATGTTGAATGTATACTGCTTGTGAACCGAAATTCCTGCAGGCGATTGAAGGTTAATTGGTTCCTCTATTGAATAGACTACCGAAGGCAAGAGATAACCACGATGGAGAGCGGGTGAGATGGTTAGAAATGATATGGGAGAAGCGGGAACCATAAGGTCATTATACACTGGGGATCAAACCTGCCAGTTTTAGCAACCTGAGTGGAAGGTGAATACGGCCGTATGGCAATGAGAGTGGTGAGGGGATTTCCGCACAGGTTGGTTCCATGGGAGGGGTGTATAGATCCCGCATGGGCAAAAAAAGGAAACCTCGGCTGAATTGGACTATAATAAACGCATGCCTGAACCCGAATTCAGCCAACCCATCACCAAACCAGGGGGGCTGAAACAGCTGGCGCAAATTTTATCAAACCAGCCCGTTATAGCAGTGGACACCGAATCAAACAGCCTGTTCGCCTATCACGAGCAGGTGTGTCTGATACAATTTTCCACTCCTGAGGCTGATACCCTGGTAGACCCGCTGGCCCTGGACGATTTATCGATGCTGGGGCCTATCTTCGCCGAGCCAGCCATCCAGAAGATTTTCCACGCCGGTGAATATGACCTGCTGTGCCTGAAGCGCGACTTCGGCTTCAGCTTCACCAACCTGTTCGACACCATGATTGCGGCGCGCATCCTGGGGCGAAAGGCGGTGGGGTTGGGTGCCCTGCTGGAAGCTGAATTTGGCCTGATGGTGGATAAACGCCACCAGCGCGCCAATTGGGGCAAGCGGCCCCTGCCCGATTACCTGTTGGATTACGCCCGCCAGGATACCCATCACCTGATTGCCCTGAAGGATAAGCTGCAAAAACAGCTGGAAGAAAAAGGATTGCTGCCCCTGGCCGAGGAGGATTTCAGGCGCCTGTGCCTGGTGGAAAACAACCACGATAACGGCAAGCCGGCTTGCTGGAGGGTGAACGGCGCACACCAGCTATCGCCGCAGCAGGCTGCGGTGCTGCAGGAGCTGTGCAAATACCGCGATGAGGTGGCCCGCCAGAAGAACCGCCCGCTATTCAAGGTGCTCAGCGACCATACCCTGCATGCCATCGCCAGCCGCTCACCCAGCGACCTGGATGAGCTCAAAAGCCTGCCGGGGATGACCCAGCACCTGCTGAACCGCCACGGCAAGGCCCTGTTGCAAGCGGTAGAGCGCGGGATACAAGCCGCGCCGGTGCATCGCCCGCATAATGCCCGCCCGGATGAGCGCTTCCTGGGGCGGCTTGAGGCATTGAAGCTTTGGCGCAAGAGGAAGGCCCAGGAGCTGGGGGTCGAGTCAGACGTTATCCTGCCGCGCGACCTGCTGCACAGGCTGGCAGCGCAAAACCCGCAAGGCGAGCAAGCCCTGGTGGAATGCCTGCAAGATGTGCCGTGGCGCCAGCAGCGTTTTGGGGGGGAAATCCTGAGAGTAATTCGGAAAACATGAAATAATCTGGCAGGGATGAAGAAGCCGCTGATGATCCCAAACAGTACGGCCAGCAGCTACAGGTACCACAGGTGGAGCCAGCCGGTGAGGATGAATGCAGATAGCACATGGTGAGTACCAGGCGCAACCCATCCGAGATGAGCATGATCAGGCGGGCGGTGTGATGGAATGAGATGACCGCAGAGATACGCGAATGGGATGATATAAAAAGATCGCTGGTGGCAATCCATAGGTGGGTGATGTTATTTTAGGATTATAATTTTATGGTACCTGGAACCCATTCCAAGTGGGTATCGAGGAAAGGGCTGCTGAGCAGGGGGGAAGTGGCTACTATATTCAAAAAAGGAACAGGCACTTTGCTCTGGGTATTGATCGGTCTGGCGCTGATTTTTGCGTTCATTAATGGTTTCCGCGATTCATCCAGCATCATGGCGGGGGTGATATCATCCCACGCGCTGCCGCCGCGCCTGGCACGCTACATTTGTGGAGTGGCGGAATTCGCAGCGCCCTTTCTGTTCGGTATTGCGGTGGCGAAATCCATCACCACTGATCTGGTCGACCCGAGTATCATCTCTCTTGAAACCATCACCATGGCCATCGCCGCGGCCTTGATCTGGACCATATTTGCCTGGCTCATCGGCATCCCGTCCTCATCTTCTCACTCGCTGGTGGGTGGCATCCTGGGGGCAGTGCTGCTGGTGGACGGGCCGCAGGCCATCATTTACAGCGGGCTGTATAAGGTGATCCTGCCGCTGTTTTTAGCTCCCATCCTGGGGTTTGCGGCGGGATACGTGATCATGAACCTCATTTTCCTGGCGACGATGCACGCCACCCCGAAGGTGAACAACCACTTCAGGCACCTGCAAATCGTCACCATGATCGGGCTGGCGCTTTCGCACAGCGCCAACGATGCCCAGAAGTCGATGGGGGTCATCACCCTGGGGCTGATATTGGCGGGAAAGATCAGCTCATTCGACGTGCCTTTGCTGGTGGTGCTGGCCTGTGCGGCGGCGATCGGTTTTGGGGCATCGCGCGGCGACTGGCGTCTAATGCGCACCCTGGGACAGAAAATCTACGTCGTCCGCCCGGTGAATGCCCTGGCATCGCAGGTGGGCTCCAGCCTGGTGATTTTCATTTCGGCGCTAATCGGCGCGCCGGTGAGCACATCGCAGGTGGTGAGCATGGCGCTGGTGGGGGCGGGGTCGGCCGAGCGGGTGAGCAAAGTGCACTGGCAGGTGAGCAGGGATATGCTGACCACCTGGGTGCTCACCATCCCCATCACCATGTTCATTGCGGCTATTTTCGAGGAGCTTGCGGTAACGCTCCATTTTTAGAAGCCACCTAAAAGTATAATTGGTAAAAGCTTGCATCAGGAGGGATTGCATTATGGCAGAGACGATCAAGATCAACCGCGCCCCGGTGCTCACGCTGTGGGGCGTGATCGTGGCAGAAAGGCTGGGCTACCAGCACGATGAAGCGCTGACCCTGGGGAAGGCCGTGGCAGGGCTGAACGCCCAATCAAAGGGACAGCGGCTGGGTATCTATACGCCGGCCGAAAAAGAATTGGATGAGAAGCGGGGCGAGAAAGCCAAGCAGCGCAAGGTGGGCGAGACGCTGCTCGTGGAGGTGGTGGGCAGGGCGGTGCCAGCGGTGAAGACCGGGCAGGGCTTGCGCGCCACGGCCAAGGGTGAGGCGATCGACCCGCAGAGTGTGGAGCGCTACTTGCTGAAGAAGTTTGGAGCCGACCTGGCGGAGGTGCGGGCGGCACTGGAAGCCCTGGCGCAAGCCTACGAGCCGCAGGAGTTGGAGCGGCAGGCATATAAGCTGTACGGGCGCTTCCGACCGGGGATCCCCGAGGGGAGGCAGGGATGGGGAGCGGAGGGGGAGCTGAGCCTGGAGAAGGTGAGGAAGATGGCGGGGGAAACCGTCTGAACTATGATTTTTGTGATGCCAATTCTGCTTGAGACATTTCGTTTACCAATTTATTGATGCTTTTTCCCTGCTCATTTGCTCGCAGGTATAATTTTTCATGGTATTCCGGATCGATCCTGACTTCGAATTTGCCTGAATAGGGTTTTTGTGGCTCTTCTCCACGCTGTTTGCAAAAAGCGAGATAATCTTCGATGGAATCCTTGAACGCCTGGTTGAGATCATCAACGCAATCATCGTCGAAATTGATCACATCTTTGATACCCAAGACTCTGCCATGAAAGATTTAAGCATCATCGTCAAAATCGATTTTAGCGAGATAATTTTTATATTTCATCTCACACCTGCATTTCTTAGAAATCTTCGTACATCTTCAAAAGTACCTTTGGTGGTTGTCCTTTCCGGATGAGGTCTGTGAAAAACCGCTTTTACACCATTGAAAAAGATGCTAACAAATCATGTGATATGTAAACGACTTTTATATGGTTTCCCGTCAATAAACTCGATTTGTCGCCAACCACTGTTATCATTCATGGTAATCCAGCGGCGTTCGTCTTGCCTGTAGAACCAATTTTTATCCTGTTGGAAATAGACCTGCCTACCAGCCACTTCCCAAATATTAAGGATGTCGTTGCTATGGGAGTGTATTTCGTCAAAGTCAGTCATGGCTTTTTGTCCCATCTCGGAGTAACATTGGTGAAGCGTTAGTAGGCTTGTATTAATATCCGAAGGTAGAGGAATAACATTAAGTCCAATCTTACACGCTTCTTCGAGCAATATCGGATAACTATGTGAAGGATACTTAGCATTGAGTGTATCTGCTATTTGAGTAGCAGCCTCATCATCTGTAATGTGATAGGAAAGCAATGCTTTGCAAAGCATTATCGATAATGATTCCGCCCTAGACACAGCTCCAATTACCAACGGATGGACATATTGGTAAAGAACCCTGTAAGGGTTTTCTTTCGATCCTGCCTGCTCAGAGCGCCACAATCGAAGTACTCTAGTTAATTCATCCAAACTTACACTGACACGAGAATTATCGCGATCTAAAGGTGATAAGTCATGTGTCAATGATGTATCAACAGCAGTCAGATAGCCCATCTTTCCCATCTGGATTTCATTTGCACCTAAAGCTATCATTGTTGCAGCAGAAGCACATTCAAGGGGAGCTAGAACAACAAGACGGTGACAATATTGCCGTAATAAGCTGACTAAGCGTAAAGAAGCTTCTACTGAACCACCGTCAGATTTAACAAGCAAATTAAGTGTTTCTTGCTTTCCAACCATCTCCAGTATCTCGTAAAGCGCGACAACGTCACTTTGACATACAGAACCACGAGGATTATTCCAATATGTTATCAAGGGACTACCAAGAATTTCCGTAATTTTTCTTACTAGCTTTTGGGTCTTTTTAAACAAGATAGGTGGTTGCTTAATTCTGGGATGATCCTGCTTAACCATGATTTATCCTCCTCTGGGAATCGTTAAGAGCCCTCATTTAATCATCTGCAGCTAACAATATGTATATATTTATTACTTTTCTTATTTTGCCTGGTATAACCTCTGTTATTATCAACTGTCATCAATATCTATCGAATAAAAGCAATATATTACCAGTAACGCCGAGCAGTACAGGTTATTTGGACCTGCTCTTTTATTTACTATCCTGTAGCTTTTTGTATTTGATTTCGAGCTTTTATGAATGAAATTAAGCTTCGCTCAACAGCTTTGCCGATTAACTCAACAAGGGGCTGTATTTTACCACATTCAGCTTCTTTGAGCGCTTGAAAATATTGGTCTTTTTTTTTACATTCAAGATAATAGCTGGTGGGTACCTATGCTTTTGGAGCATGAAGTTCATCACCAAGCGACCTGTTCGACCGTTCCCATCTATAAAAGGATGTATCGCTTCAAATTAATAATGACTTATTGCTGCTAGTTCTATGGGGTGAAACTCTTGGCCTGACATCCTTAGCCAATCCACCCATTCATCCATAAGCTGAGATACCTTTTCAGGTCGTTTCTCGATGCTCACCCGATTGGGCAATTGGCTGCGCCGATCATCTCCACCATAACGTTTGTGACATTTCTTTTTACAGCGCAAATGCTCGTACAAATGACCGCCCAAGCGTTTGTCCATCAGGATATATTGATAGCTCCATTCATGGCTGACAGAGAATGGTTGAGTCCTGCTCAACTAACCCGAGATTTGCTCTGGGCTCCAATCCAGCTTCAACTTGTCTTCAATGATCTCCCAAGTTTCAGGCTTGATCTGCACCCCCCCGTGGTATCGTCGACTGATGGCCAAATATTGCGCTTGTTTGGGCCTATAACCTCGCTGGCCGCAATTACGATGCAGCTCCCGGCTGATGCTGGGTTTGTGGCTACCGATCACTCTGGCAATCTCTTTTTGGCTGTGTTCCATTTTCAACAAGGCATAAATCTGGTATCGTCGTTCCTGGGTAAGCTGTGTGTAGCTCATAAGCACTCCTTTGACTGGCAGGTCTTTAGAGGCTTATCCTGCCGCAGCTTACCTCTTTCTGCCATCCAAGTTGCACTTGTGAGTTGAATCTACGTGAATAAATAATCGTGATCAGCAGGTTTAGCCCCCTTGTTGATCTTGTGATTCCCCCTGGTAATCGCTGCTGGGTTATTCTTTTTCCAGCACTTCCCTCACTCGCTGGAGGATGATCATGGGTTCGACCGGTTTCAACAAATAATCGCGCGCCCCGCCCTTTACCGCCTCGATGGCGGCATCCAGCTTGTCGTGGGCGGTGAGCACCAGCACCGGCATGTGGGGGTAATTTTGCTGCAGCTCGGGCAGCAAGGTGAGGCCGTTGGCATCCGGCATTTTCAGGTCCAGCAACAACAGGTTGAAGCTGCCGGCTTGCAGGCACTGGCGGGCCTCGCCAGCATTGGCCGCCGTAGTGACTGCATAACCCTCACGATTAAGGATCATCGCCAGGGTGCGGCGCAGGTTCCCTTCATCATCCACGACGAGGATCGCAGCTTTATCTGCCATCGTTACGGGTTATCCTGTGCTTCTTCCATCATCAATACCACTCCCTGGCGTTCCTGGCTGCCCCCATCGAATGGGGTGCAGGTGACACGACACTGTATCGACTTACCCCGCCGGTTAATGGCTTTGAGCATCACTGCCTGGATGTCCATCTTTTTATCCAGCACGTTGCGGATGGGGTGCTTCAAGTTCTCCACCGGCAAGCCGATGTCGAGGCCCAACAACGAAGTGCCCATGATCTCATCCGAGCGCAGGCCCCACAGGTCCTCCGCCATGCTATTCCAGGTGAGGATGCGGAAGTCACGGTCAACCACCACGATACCCACCTTCAGGTTTCCCAGGATAGTCTCCAGGAAACTCTTGGAGGTGTTTAGCTCGCCGGTGCGCTGGTTGAGCTCGTCGTTGATCGTCTCGAGCTCCTCGTTGGTGGATTGCAGCTCCTCGTTCATTGTCTCCAATTCTTCATTGGTGGATTGCAGCTCCTCATTGGTGGTTTCCAGCTCCTCCACGGTGGATTGCAGCTCCTCGTTGGTGGTCTCCAGCTCTTCGTTGGTAGACTGCAGCTCTTCGTTGGTGGTCTCCAGCTCGGCGGTGGAGTTCTTAAGCTGCTCTTCCAGGTTCTTGCTGCGGCTGATATCAATGAAGATCACGTTGATGCCGGTGATGTGGCTGCCATTATCGTTCAGCGGGTCGATGTGCACATCCATGAAGATACAATCGCCGCTGGAGGTGTGGAACTCAACCGCAGGTACCATCAAGGGGCGGTTTTCGGCAATCACCCGGTCGAATAAGGGGCGCAGGTTGAGCGGCTGGTAGCAGATCTCCAGCTCGTGGATCATGTTGCCCACATCCCTGGGGGTGATGCCGAACAGCTTCTTGGCCCGCTCGTTGGCTGCCAGCAGCACGCCGGTGATATCTACGATCAGCTGGGCTTCAGGGGAGGTGTCGAAGGCCAGGTCGCGCATGCGCATCAGCTTGCCCAGGCGGGTGGCAACCTGCTCATCGCCGCCCTGACCCACCGCCAGCAGGTGCTCGCGGATATCAGGCCGCGATACCTTGGTGAAAAAGCGGTACTTCATGTCGAGGGACGAGAAAATGTTGGCGTGGGTGAGCAGCATCTCGGCTTTGCCCAGGAATAAGACCCCGTCATCATTCAGGGCGAAGTGGAAGCGCGCCAGGATGCGCCCCTGGGTTTCGGCATTGAAATACATGATGGTATTGCGGCATACCAGCAGGTCGAGGCGCGAGATGGGGGCATCCTGAACCAGGTCGTGCAGGCCAAAAATGACCGCCCGGCGCAGGTCGCTGTTGAACACATAATCGCCATGGTTCGACTGGGTGAAATACTTACTGCGCAGCTCTTCGGGCACATTCTTAACATCATCCAGCGAGTAAGTAGCCTGGCGGGCCTGCACCAGGGCCTCGCCATCGATGTCGGTGGCATAAATTTTCACCCGCTGGTGGAAGGTTTCGGTGCCCAGGTATTCGGCGATGGCCATGGCCAGGGTGTAGGCTTCTTCACCCGAGGCGCACCCGGCGCTCCACACGCGGATGGGTTCTGTGAAATTCTTGTTCAGCATGATGCGCGGCAGGATCTCGGAGGAGAGGTAATCCCAGGCGGGCTTATCACGGAAGAAGGAGGTGACGTTGATGAGGATGGTATTGAACAGCAGCTCGAATTCGTCGGGATGCACCTGCAGGTAGTCGAGGTAATCGCCGAAGTTATCTATGGAAAGGGCGTAGCGGCGCTTGTTCACTCGGCGTATCAGGCTGGAGCGCTTGTAACCGGTGAAATCGAAGCCACGGCTGAGGCGTAAAAAATCGAGCAGGCTTTCAAATTGAGGGTCGGGGGGTTCTTGGGGGCTCATGTGGTTTCACCTTTCATGACCAGGGTCACTAATGCGGCGGCGATCTCATCGAGGGGCAGCGAGAAATCGACGCACTTGGTTTGCAGGGCAGCCAGGGGCATGCCGCTGAATTCTGCCGTTTCACTATCCTGGCAGATGACCGTACCGCCCATTTTCTTGATGGCCTGCACCCCCATCGAGCCATCGCTGCCGGTGCCGGTGAGCACCACGGCGATGGCACGCTCCTTGTGGCTGGCAGCCACCGATTCGAAGAGCAGGTCGGCAGAGGGGCGCACGAAATGCACCAGTTCAGACCTGGACAGGGTGAGCGTGCTATCCGAGTTGACCAGCAGGTGATGGTCGGGTGGGGCAATGTATACCGTGGCGGGCTCGATCAGATCGCCTTCCTCTGCCTGCTTGACACGTAGGGTGGTGTTGCGGGCCAGAATTTCGGCCATCAGGCTGCGGTGGCGCGGGTCCAGGTGCTGCACCACCACAATGGTGGCGGGGAAGCCGGATGGCAAGCTGGAGAGCACAGCGTTGATGGCGTTCAACCCACCGGCAGAGGCGGCGATGGCCACCACATCGAAGGCGGAGATATTGACTGGAGGGGCACTTGTTTTTTTGGGGGTCATGCCTGGGTTCCTTTAGCCGGCAGCCAAACTGTGAATGCGGTACCTTGGCCCGGCTCGCTTTCCACATCGATGTGGCCTTCGTGTTTGCGAATAATGTCGTAGCAGATGGTGAGGCCCAGGCCGAGGCCCTTTTCCTTGGTGGTGGTGAACGGCTCGAACAGTTTTGTTTTCACTTCGTCGGGCAGTCCCGGACCGGTATCTTTGAAGCGCACCCCCACATCGCTGCCATCCTCCGCACGGTGCAAGGAGATGGTGATGGTGCCGCCATCCGGCTCCATGGCATCGATGGCGTTCAGGGCGATATTGAGGAATACCTGCTTGAGCTGGTCGGGGATGCCTTTAACCTTAGCATCGCCGAGCAGGTCTGGATGGGTGGGCTCAAGCACCCATGTAGTGTGTTTTTCCTGCAGGAAGCCGGTGAGCAAGGTATGGGTTTCATCCAGCAATGCAGGCAGGTCAACCGGGTGGTACAGGCCCATGGTGGGTGGACGGTAGACCTCGCGCAGCTGGGCCACTAGGTTGGAGAGGCGGTTGGTTTCGGATTGCGCCATGCTGAGGGCATCAGCCACTGCCGTGCCAGGGGTCGTATCCACCTGGCTGAGGTACAGGCAGTTCTTAATGGTCTGCAGGGGGTTGTTGATCTCGTGAGTGATGGAGGCCAGTAGGCGCCCCACGGCAGCAAATTTTTCAGCCTGCACCAGCTGCTCGCGCATCTCCAGCTCGCTGCGCAAGGCGTCCTGCAGCTCCTGGTACAGGCGGGCATTATGGATGGCCTGGGCGGTGCGGGCTGCCAGCACCTCCACCAGTGACAGGTCCTCGGAGCTATATGCACGGCTGTGGCGGTCGCGGGTCACCCCCAGGGTGCCGATCACCCGCGGGCCGATCTTTAGCGGGATGATGATCATGCTGATGATGCCCACCTGTTCGAAGTATGGGCGGTAGGCTTCAGGGATGGCGGCGCCATTTTCTGCAGTGCTGAATGACGGGATGAACACTGGCTGTGAGGTGGTGTAGGCTTTGCCGGCAAAACCCTCAGTGGTGCTTTCGCGGGTGGAGCGGTATAGTGCGGTCATCAGCTCGAGGGCGACGGGTTTTTGGTGGTGCCAGGCAACGGGTTCCATCCACTGCCCATCCTCCGACACCTCGGCGATCACGCAACCGTCGCCAACCAGGCGGGCGATGCCTTTCACTCCAATGTCAGTGATTACTTTCTCGTCCAGGCTGGCTTCGCTAAGAGCTTGCGATACTTCCGATAGAATTTCATTCCGCATGGCGTTCTGCCGAATAAGCTCTTCATTGCGTTTGCGGACGGTGATATCGCGCAATGTCCAGCGCAGGATATCCTTGCCATCGCGATCGACGGCTGCGGTGACCTGTACCGCTGCGGTGAACTCAGGCATTTTACGAGGTGCCAGGTTCAGTTCATGAGATTTGGCCAGCTTGTTACGCTTCAGCGAGGCCATCAGGTGCATAAAGGCGGCATGGTCGCGGGCGGCGATGAAGACCAATAACGGTTTGCCGATCAGGCTCTGGTGGGGGATTTCCAGCATCTGGTCGGCCACCTGGTTAGCTTCGATGATAAGGCCGTCGCAGTCGGTCACCAGGTAACCATCGGGGGCAAAGTCGAACAGGTCCTGGTATCGCTGCCGCTCATCATCTAGCACCTTTTGGGCATCGATCAGCATCTCGTTGTTGTTGCGCAGTTCCTCCTCGACGACCTGCAGCTCCTGCAAGCTGGTCTCAAGGTTGTATTGTGCTTTCTGGCGCTGCTCCACTTCAAGGCGCAGCTGGTTGTTTGCATTGCTCAGCTCTTGGGTGCGCTCGCGTACCTTTAGCTCGAGGTCATCACGCGCCTGGCGCAAGGCCCGCTCAGTGCGCTTAAGCTCGGTAATATCGAGCACCATGCCCTCCGAGCGGATGACTCGGTTGGTGGCATCACGTATGTGGCGGCACCTTTCCTGGACGATGCGCTCCTCGCCGGTAGCTTTATTGATGATGCGATGCTCGATCTCGTACGAGTTGCGCCCATCCTGGATGGAGCTGGTGTACACTTGGTCGACGGTGAGGCGATCGTCGGGATGGACGGCTTCGATGAAGGCCTCGTAGGTGGCGCCGAATTCCTGTGGTTCGTAGCCGAAAATACGATAGGTCTCGTCGGACCAGAACAGCCGGTTATTGATCAGGTCAAGATCCCAGGTGCCGAGATGGGCCATTTCCTGGGCGTGTTGTGAACGTCTCTCGCTCTCCTGGAGGGCTTCTTGCTGGACGGAATGGTCATGCGTCAGGCGCAGGGTGGTGATCCCATATGCCAGGTCGCCGGCCAGCTCGACCAGCAGCTTTTCTTCTTCGGGGGGAAAGCCATCGGGTTCTTTAGAATAGATATTGAGCGCACCGAAAGCCTTGTCGCCAGAGATCAATGGTAGCACGAGTGACGAAGCGTAGCCACGCTGGCGGGCAGCCTCGCACCAGGGGGCAAACTGGAGGTCGGTGAGCATGTTGGTGCAACGCGCAGGCTTGCGGGTGCGGATGGCAGTGCCGGTGGGTTCCTGGCCGCGCTCTGTATCCGACCAGGTGATGTGTAGGTCGGCCAGGTATCCCTGATCGAAGCCTGCCGAGGCCACCGGGCGCACGCTCTTCTGCTCGTCATCTTCGGCGAAACCGATCCACACCAAGGCATAGCCGCAATCTTGGACGATGATCTAGCAGGTTTTGTTGAGCAGCTCCTGCTCATCGACGGCGTGCAGCATGGCCTGGTTACTGTTGCTGAGGGCACGCAGGGTGCGGTTCAGCCGGCGGATCTCATCTTCGTGCTGCTTGAGCTCGGTGATCTCCTGGATGGCGACCACACAGCCAGATATCTCTCCATGAGCATCGAAGATGGGGGCGGCATTGTTATGAATGTAGGCAATTGCACCATCAAGTCTCTGGATTTTCAGCACCTGCCCGGTGACGGTGATCCCCTTGTGGATGGCCTGAGCGGAAGCCCATTCCTCGGGCTGGACGGGCAGGTTGCTATCAGCCCACCAGGCATGCATGGCACTGTAATCGAAGACGCCACTAATTTGGGGGCGCGGGCCGCCCCAGATTACCTCGAAGTGGCGATTGACCTGCATATTCACACCCCTGGCATCCAGGATACCCACACCGATTGGAATGGTATCCATGACTCTCAACAGGCGCTGACGGTCGCTTAGCGCTTCCAGATGAGATGCTTCCAGTGCTCGCTCGGTTTGCTTGTGGCTTGTCTGGTCATGGATGGTGGTGAGCAGGTAATTATCGCTGCCCACATTGACCCAATCCAGGCTGATGGACAGGTTAAGTAGCTTGCCGGTTTTCGTGCTGCGGGAGACTTCAAAGTTGTGCAGCGAGCCTGATTTTTGGAATTCTTCAGCCATCAGAGCGTGTGAATCGGCATTGGTAATTTCAACCTCCACGCTGGTCTTGCCGATCACCTCTTGGCGGGTAAAGCCGAATAGATCAAGGTAGGCTTCATTCACCATCACCAAGGTGCCTTCGGGCATGCTGGCCAGCGAGAGGGCATAAGGAGAGGATTCAAAGATGGCGGTGAAAAGTTGCTCGATTTCATCGGGCGTGTAACCGGAAGGTTCACGGCCAGTCTCGCGATCTGCCAAACCCTGCCTGGCCTGGTGTACTGCTGCGAGCGCCTGGTCAATTGCCGCTTCCAGTTGACCATTGCCGTCCTGCCGGCATTGTTGGCGCAATCTGTTCAAGGCCGCATCAGCCTCCGCCAGATGCTGCGCTAAACCAGAAATATCCCCACCAGCAGATTTGTTTACCGGCTCCATTACTCGATAACCTTCCAAGCCACCTGGTAATATTATAACCATTAATCATTTGTTGGAGAGAATGGTGAGTTAGAAAAACCTTAGATCGTGAAGATAAGAGAGGGAGAGGAGCAAAACCAGTTCCAGAATGGGTCATGGGTTTACACAAATATCTCTTGCTCGTGAGGGCAGGCTGATTGGGTAAGGGTGCCGGTGGATTTGGTTATAATAGCGATAATCGGCCTTATTCAGTGTATTTTTAGCTTTATTTAATGATTTTATCAGGTTAGCGGAACACCCGAGTGTTATGATGCTGCACATCGAATGGTCGACAGTGATGTTATTGGGGTAAGTGCCAATGACTTTAGATGGGAGTCATAAACTTGCGGTTTGTTGATATCACGGTATTGATTGTCAGTGCCTTGTTTGGTTTTTACCTGGCGGTGTTCATTGCCAAGAGACGCAACGGCCCGGGCTCGGAAGCCTTGAGCATCCTGGTACTGGCTGCTTCAATCTGGTCGATGGGTTATGCCTTTGAAATCATGGCTACCAGCCTGCCCACGAAGCTTTTCTGGGAAAAAGTGGAATATGTGGGGATTATCGTCACACCACTGGCATGGTTCACATTCGTGGCTCAGTACCTTGGATACCCAGGATGGATGAAAGGTATCCTGCAACACAGGGTCTTATTGGGGGCCATCCCGGTGATCACGCTGGTGCTGGTGTGGACGAACCCATTGCACCAGCTCATGTGGAGGGAAGTGACCCTGCGAGCCCTGGGTCCATTGGAGATGCTGGACTTCGTGCGGGGCCCCTGGTTTTGGGTGATGGTGGCCTTCAGCTACAGCCTGCTGGTACTGGCTTCGGCGCAGCTGGTGACCCGCCTGTTCGGCATCGTGCGCCTGCAACGCTGGCAGGTGTCACTGGCTCTGCTGGCCATACTGATCCCGTGGGCGGGGAACCTCACCTACCTGGCAGGATGGAGCCCGGCGCACTTCATGGACCTTACGGCGTTTTTATTCCTGATCTCAGGGGTGCTATTCTCGGTGAGCTTATTCCGTTATAAACTGGCCAATATCCTGCCCATCGCCCAGCAAACGGTATTCAGCGAGCTGAACGATTGTGTATTCGTGCTGGACCTGGAGGATTGCATCCAGGATATGAACCCGGCTGCAGAAGATACGCTAAGTTGCTCGGCTAAAGAGTCACTGGGGAAAAAAATTTCCCAGGTAATGCCTGAGCTGTCCCAGCACATTCATCTGGCCGGATTGGCGAAGGAGTATCAGGCTGAGATTAACCAGAATACAGGCGGGGACACACACACCTATGACCTGCACATTTCTCTACTGGCCGACGCGTACGCCAACCCCATCGGAAGGATCATTGTGTTGCACCAGATCACGCACCTCAAGCGCGGCCAGGCCGAGCTGGAGCAGACACGCGACCGGCTGGAGGTGGTGGTAGCCAGGCGGACGGAAGAATTAAGGCGGGCGATCGAGCGATTGCAGGAGGAGCTGGCGCAACGGACCCTGGCCGAAAAACGCTTCAAGGATGTGATCGAATCAGCCCCGGATGCAATGTTTTTGCTGGACCAAAGCGGTAAGATCCTGCTGGTGAATGGGATGGCCGAGCGCCTGTTTGGTTACCAACGCAATGAGCTGGTGGGCACCAATATTGCCATGACCCTGATCCCCGAGCGATTTCGCGAGCAGCAATCGCGATATTTCAACGAGGTCCTAGAGAAACCGGCCATTAGCGAATCAAGTTATGGCATAGACCTGTATGGGCTGCGCAAAGATGGCAGCGAATTCCCCCTGGAAGTGGAGCTGAGCCGACTGGATGCCAGTAATGGTTTTTGGGTTGCCATCAACATGCGAGATATCAGCGAACGCAAGCGCATTGAATCCGCCTTGCAGGAAAGCGAACAGACTTACCGAGCCTTGTTTGAAAATGCGGGAGATGCGATATTCCTGGTGGAGTTGAATGGAAATATTAAGCAGGTCAATCACCGAGCGGTTGAGCTGTTAGGTTTCAGCCAGCAAGAGCTGAGTGAAAAATCAGTGTTGGATATAACCGTTCCGGAAGAAATACGAGAAGTGAAAGAGAATATCGCTAAATTATCACAGGGAGAGCGGCTGGTACCCTATACCCGGCATTATCTCACCAAATGGGGCAACATTGTTCCCACTGAGAACAATTCTGTGATGGTGAGAGATGCTGAAGGGACGCCAATATTCGTCCAAAACATCGCCCGTGATATCACGGAACGGATCGCCGCAGAGCTGGAACAGAGGCAACTGGTGGAGCAGATCAGCAGGTCGAATGAGGAGATGCGCGACCTGGCACTGCGATTGCAAGAGGCGCAGGAGATGGAACGGCAGGAGCTTGCCAGCGTGCTGCACGACCGGGTGGGCCAATATCTCACCGGGCTGAACCTGAACCTGAAAATCTTGCAGAACCAACTGCAGGAAAGGCCGGATGCTGAATTGCAGAAACGGCTGAGCGATTCTTTGCTGATGGTGGAGGAGACCACCCACCAGATTCGCGACGTGATGGCCGACCTGAACCCGCCAGTGCTGGATGAATATGGACTGGTGGAGGCAATAAAATGGTATTGCGGGGATTTTTCCAATCACAGCGGGATTGCAACCAACGTCAATGGCGGGAAGGTGGAACCACGCTTGAGCCCGAGCGTGGAGAAGATCCTTTTCCGGCTGGTGCAGGAATCGCTCAACAACGTGGCGAAGCACGCCCAGGCGAGCAAAGTGGATATCAAGATTGCATCGCATAATGATTCACTGGTGATTACGGTGAAGGATGACGGCACGGGTTTCGACCCAAACGAGAATAACGGCCGGCAGCAAGAACCCCATTGGGGTTTGTTGTCTATGCAACGCAGGGTAGCTTCGATTGGGGCGGATCTTCACATCCATTCGATGCCAGGTGAGGGTACGGAGGTGAGTATAAAAGTGAGGAGGAACCAGCATGACCATTAATGTTGTCCTGGCGGATGACCATGCGGTGGTACGGGATGGCTTAAAAGCATTATTGGAAGCCAATCCAGAGATCAGGGTGGTGGGAGATGCTGCTACCGGCCAGCAGGTGGTGGACAGGGTGGCGGAGCTCAGGCCGGATATCGTGATCATGGACATATCCATGCCCGATATCAACGGCATCCTGGCAACCCGGAAAATCCTGGAGGCGTATCCACAAGTCAAGGTAATTATGCTCTCCATGTTAGGAACGGCAGATAACGTGTTCCACGCGCTGGAAGCGGGGGCACGCGGCTACTTGCTCAAAGAATCGGCCGGCAGGGATGTGATGGATGCGGTGCAGGTGGTTGCGAAGGGTGAGATGTATTTTTCGCAACCCATCACCCGGACCATGGTGGACGATTACATGCGCGCCCGGGAGGCATCACAGGCCAACCCGCTGGAGAGCTTGAGCGTGCGGGAGAATGAAATCTTATGCATGGTGGTGGAGGGGAAGACCAGCGCGGAGATCGGCCATAACCTGCACCTCTCACCCAAAACAGTCGATTCATATCGTAGCCGGATGATGCAGAAGCTGGGGCTTTCGGATATGCCCGAACTGATCAAGTTTGCCATCAAGCATGGCCTGATCTCGCTGGATTAGGGGCAGGATGGAAAATACGATAAAGAATCAAGGAATCCTCACAAAAAGATACCAAGTTTCCTTGCAGACAAACGGTTTCAAAAGTTGTATCATTCACATTGGTTAGGGTGGATATAGAGCGATGACAAATAAAGGTCGATAGACCAAAACCACAGGGAAGGACATCGCAGGACCATTCACAGAACCGGCTAAACGCCGGTTCTTTCTTTAATTATTTCCAGTGGGAATGAAAGAAAGATGTTTATTAGAGATACCCCGAGACCAACGATGCCGGCTACAGAGGGCGACATTGGCAGTAAAAGGTGGGCTATAATAAAACGAGGTTTTTAACGGGAGGTTTTATGCGAATTAATTTTTTCGGTGCAACGCAAACGGTGACCGGCTCGCAGCATTTGTTAAACATCAACGGCAGCAACCTGCTGCTGGATTGCGGGCTTTACCAGGGGAGACGGCAGGAATCGTACGAGCGCAACAGCAATTTCCCCTATCTTCCGGGTGAGGTGGATGCAATCATCCTTTCACACGCCCACATCGACCACAGCGGCAACCTGCCAAACCTGGTGAAGCAGGGATTCAGCGGGTCGATTTACACCACGCCGGCAACTGCTCACCTGGCGAACATCATGCTGATCGACTCGGGGCACATCCAGGAATCGGATGCGGAATTCGTGAATAAGCACCGCCAGAGGAAGGGAGAGCCTTCCATCCCGCCGCTGTATACCCAGGAAGAAGCGGCAATTGTAGCACAGCACTTCAGCCCGGTGCAGTATGACCAGCCTTTCGAACCCGTGGCGGGAGTGAGGGCACGCATCCTGGATGCCGGGCACATCCTGGGCTCGGGGGCAGTGGTGCTGGATATGGAGGAAAAAGGGCGCAAGTGGAGGATGTGGTTCAGCGGTGATATCGGCAGGCGCAAGCTGCCCCTGCTGCGCGATCCAGTGCTGCCCGATTGGGCGGATACCCTGGTGATGGAGTGCACCTATGGGGATAAACCACACGAAGACCCGCAGGTGGCTTACGATGAGCTACGCCAGGTGGTGGGGAGAACGCTCGAGCGGGGCGGGAAGGTGATCATCCCATCGTTCGCCGTGGGGCGCACGCAGGAGATCGTGTATGACCTGCACCAGATGTTCAACGATCACCAGCTGCCAGCCGTGCCAGTATACGTGGACAGCCCGCTGGCGGTGAATGCCTCCGACATCTTCAAGATGCACCCCGAGTGCTTCGACGAAGAGACCAGGGAGTTTATCAAGGAGGATAAACACCATTCAGCCCTGGGTTTTGACCGGCTGACCTATACACGCTCGGTGGAAGAATCAAAGGCGCTCAACAACCGCAAAGACCCCATGATCATTCTGTCGGCTTCGGGCATGGCGGAGACGGGGCGCATCCTGCACCACCTGCGAAATAACATCGAGAACCCCAAGAACACCATCCTGATCGTATCGTGGCAAGCGCCGTACACCTTGGGACGCAGGCTGGCAGACCGGGAGAAGCGGGTGCGTATCTTTGGGGAGGAATACAAGGTTAAGGCAGAGGTGGCCACCATCGGCGGGCTATCCTCACACGCCGGGCAGAGGCTGCTGACGGAATATGCCCTGCGGGTAAAGGGCAGGGCCAGGCATGTATTCCTGGTGCACGGCGAGCCTAAGCCAGCCCGGGCGCTTTCTGAAAAATTAGTGGAAGCGGGCATGGAAAAGCCGGTTTATCCCCAATGGCGCGAGAGCGTGGAAATTGGCCTGTGATGCCGGAGATAAAAAAGGGCAGAAGAGGGAAATGGTATGGTCACAATGATCACCAGCAGCACGTTTGAGGACCTTGAAGGGCTGGCGGAGCGGATCAGGGTGGGGCGCCAGCCAAAGAAGCTGATGGTGAATTTCATGGGGCTGGGGGCACTGGCGCTGTGCGGATATAACGAGGAGGATTAGAAATGGCACGCCTGATCACGGCAGCAGAGCGCATCAAACGGGCGCACAAGCTCATCCAAGCGGCGCGTGAGTACCCCGTGCCGGAGAGGGGTGGGAAGTATGACCTGACTTACATGGCCCAGGTGAGAGGCTTGCTGCGGCAGGCACGTGAGTTGGTGCAGTTCATTGGGAAGACTCCCAGCGCTTCACCTGAAACCAAAGAGGAAGCAAGGAGGATCATGGAGGAGGCAGGCCAGGCCTGGCACGAAATTATGAAAGGGTGAAGCAGGCACACCTTGGTATAATGGCCTGTGCGGATAGGAGAGGTGCCAGAGTGGTTGAATGGGACGGTCTCGAAAACCGTTGTGGGGCTAGTCTCCACCGTGGGTTCGAATCCCACCCTCTCCGCAGTTACTTAATCCCATGCCTGTGCTGTTCGCAGCAGCCAGGATGGGGAGAAACGCTACCGTTGGTTGCACAGCCACTAGAGCGTTTTCTCGTACCCAGGCTCCTTCGAGTACCATTCGGAGGAGCCTCTTTTTTTCAATTGGTAAGATTTCGGCCCAGCGGGGCAGGTTTAACCGCATTACGCTGAGTAGTGCCATTGTAGCACATAGCATCTCTTGTGGCAAGTGGTTTTCGCGACTTTCGTAGATTTCGCGCTCTTTCTCATATTGTGGCCGGTCGATCTCGCCTGCCAGGTACAGCTCCTGGGCGCGCTTGAAGCGCTGCTCTGCCAGCAGGAATTGCTGGTGAGAGGATTTGACCGCTCCTTGCTCATCGGCCTGGTTGACGATGGCCTGGAGCGTGCTGGCAAAGGCATCCTCGATCAGTTCCTGCCGGACCAGGCCCTGCCGGCAGCGGTGGATGGCGTCGAGGTTGCCGCCATCCTGGTAGGAGAAGTACCGGCCGTTGCAAGAGACGCCGCGCATGTTGGCGCCGCAAAAGCCGCAGCGCAGGATGCCGGTGAGGGGGTAGCAGCGCACCGGCTTGTCCCTTTTCCTGACGCTGTTGTTGCCCAGGGCGGTGCGCACTTCTTGGGCCTGGTCGAACAATTCCTGGCTGACCAGGGCGGGGTGCTGGCCGTCGAAGATTTCCTGGGGCGGCTGGCGCGAGCGGTATTTTCCGGCATCGTCAAAGCCCACGTAGGCGATCTTGCCGACGTAGGCGAAGCGCTGCAGCATACCGCGCACCACATCCTTGGAGAAGGCGCCCTGCCCGTTGTGGTTTTGGTGGCCTTTCTGGCGCAGGCAGGCTGGCGTCCCATCGGGGAGGGTGATGGTGTAGCCGGTGATCTTGCGGGCGATCTCGGTCATCGAGATATCCCCGGCGGCGTACCATTCGAAGGCCAGCCGCACGCCGATGCTCTCGATGGGGTGGGCGATCATGTGCTTGCCGTCGCCCAGGTTGGCTTTGCCGTAGTTGGGGCAGTAGCCTTCGCCGTTGGGATCGGTGCAAGCGGCGCACAGGCCGTTGCAGTACCCGTAGGGGATCTCGCCGATCCATAATCCCCGGCGCGCCCGCTGGCGGTGGCCTTTCTTGGTCTCCTGGCGCAAGTTATCGATGTAGATCTCAGCGAGCATGCCCAGGACGGTGAGCATCAGCTTGCCCCAGGGGGTGGTGAAATCGAGCTTCTCCTGCACCGAGGCCAGGGAGACGCCCATGCTGTTGAACTGATCCAGCGTGGTCAGCAGGCCGCTGAGGTGGCGGTAGAAGCGGTCGATCTTGTCGACCACCACCACGTCGAAGGAACCTTTGCGGGCATCCCGGAGCATCTGCTCGAAGGCAGGGCGGTGGCTGCCTTTCTTGGCCGAGATGCCGGCATCTGTGTAGAGATGCACCAGGTTCCAGCCTTGCGATTGGACAAAGGTTTGGATGTGGTTGGTTTGGGCGTCCAGGCTGTGCCCCTCGGTTTGCTCTTGCGATGATACTCGCCGGTACCCAACCGCCCGGAGTGGGGTGGGTTGCATCTGCATGCCTCCTAAATGTGGTATAAAATAGAGTAACGCTGCGGTGGGGTGCAAATTGGGAATGCGCACCCACCTATGATTGTATACCATGAAATTGGAGATATCTGATGGATGACTTGCCGATCGCCAAGGCGATGCGCAAGGCGCGCACGTCACCGTATGACCCGAAGCCGCTGCAGAAGCGCATCGAGGAGCTGCTCAAGCAGCATAACGAGAGTTTCCGGGAGGCTTCACTCGATTCTGGCCTGGATCACCAGGCCATCCGCCGCATCCGCGGCGGGTACCGCCCGCAGGTGACGGTGTGCATCCTGCTGGCGGATCACTTTGGCATCAACCCGAACGAGCTGCTGGCGCTGGCAGGCTGGCCGACGCTGAAGGCCTTCGACATCCATACCGAGAGCGCTGAAAACCTGCCGCCCGAGGCGGTGGAGGTGGCCAAGGCGATTGCGCAAATCCCCAGCCCGGGGACGCGCAAGACGGTGGCGGAGGCGATCCTGGTGTTGGTGAGGAAGTATTTTGAGGGGTGATGAAACCTCACCAGACCCTGTTTGTTCTTATTCTGATCCTCGCCCTGAGTGCCTGCACTCAGCCGACGGCCGCGCCCAGCGCCACCCTGGCGCTGACCGGGACACACACTCCCATCCCGGCCACCTGGACGCCCCTGCCGACCTTCACGCCTACGGACACGCCGCTCCCCACGGAAACGCTGACGCCATCCGCAACGCCTACCGCCACACCTTCACCCACCATCACACCTACCCCGCTGCCCGCACCCATCCTGGACAGCCGGGGCGTGCTCATGGCTTACATTCCCGCCGGGACTTTCGAGATGGGCGACAGGAATGGCTCCAGCGAGGTTCTTCCGGTGCACACAGTTATTTTGACGCAAGCCTTCTACATGGATGTGTACGAGGTGACCAATGCCTCCTATGCCGCATGCGTGGCGGCGGGCCATTGCAGGCGACCGAGCTATTTAGGCTCATTTACCCGTGATGAATATTACAATGACCCCGATTTGGCGAACTACCCGGTGATCTGGGTGGACTGGTATCAAGCCAATACTTACTGCGCCTGGCGCGGGGCACGCCTGCCCACCGAAGCCGAGTGGGAATATGCGGCCCGCGGCGGGCTGGAAGGTAAGAAGTACCCATGGGGTAACGAAAGTCCGGTTTGCACCGCAGGGGCAGTCAATGGTGCGAGCTATGATGCTTGTTCTGAGAAAGATCCTGTATCAGTGGGTCGCTTTGCACCCAATGGTTATGGTCTTTACGATATGGCGGGCAATGTGTGGGAATGGGTGAGCGATTATATCGGATACTACCCATCCGGAACGGTTACTGATCCTGCAGGCCCTGTATATTCGGAATACGGGGGACGCCGGGTGCTGCGCGGAGGTGGTTGGCAAAACGAAATTTTCTCATTGAGTGTTGCGGAACGTGCCAGCAATGAGTCCTGGCAGGGGTCTGGCATTTATGGGTTTCGTTGCGTGGTACCAGTAGATGCGCAGGCGGAGGCCACTCCATAACCATGACAAGCATGAACCTTCACCACAAGATGATCTTCTTCCTCCTGGCCCTCGCCCTGACCGCCTGCGCCCAGCCGACGGCCGCACCCAGCGCCACGCCGCTGCCCACCTCAGTAATTCAGTATTTCCTGACAGGTGTCATGCTATTCAGCGCATTATGGACAACCCTTATTTGGTTAGGGTTTAACCGCTAAGTTCGAGATTCCCAAAGAGTTGACCGAAATATCGCGAAAAAGGCTGTGTTAAAAATCATCTTTAGCTGTGTTATTACTGGTGTTTCGTTCGGTCTACTTTTTTCAACCTTACCTTTTGAATCTGAATTACCGTTCGAGATCATTCCCTTCCGTGAGTGGCTGAGTAGCACTATTCTGTCCACTTTATTTTGTACTGTTTCCTGGATCTTTCTTGCATTGTTTTTGTTTGGATTGCGTCTATTTACCTATTTACTTGCCTATTCTCCGAAACGAGGCAAAGATAATGCCTTGGGGGCAGATACGAAGGCAAAGGAATAGATAGGCGGCCACCCTGCATATAAGCCTCAATGTAGCTAACTCAGCAGCTCATCGAACGGGCTGCGGGCAGAGACTTTGCGCAACTGGCATTGAGAGTCAAAATACAGCCCGGCAAACATGGCCTGTAAAAGCGCCCGGCGCTCGGTCAGCGTCATCTGCTGCCAGAGGGCGGGGAAATCTTCCAGCAGGGGGATGATCTCACGCGCACCCGGTTGGGCCGAAGGGCTCAACGTTTGCAGTTGGCGGTCGATATACAGGAAGGCCTGCTCATACTCCGCCTGGGTGATGTGGCCGCGCTTGTACAGCTCGCGCTGGCGGCTCAACTCCTGGCGCAGGTTATAGCCGCTCAGCTCGAACTCGCTCATGCCCTTGTCGCTCAGGTAGTACGCCAGGATCAGCTCGTGCCAGTCTTCCGGGATGGCAAACAGCTCCACCAGTTGGGCAACCTGCTCTTCGAGCAGGTTTTGTTGGAGCGTGGAGCGGTGGCGCTCTAGCAGTGCTAACTTCGCGGTCTGTTCTTCTGCGCCGATGCCGAGGGTATCCAGGGCGGTGTGGAACGCATCGGGGTGGTGCCTGCAGCGCGTCTTGTATTCGTTCTGCACGGTCGAGCAGCGGTAATACTTGTAGTGGTTGCCCGAGATGCCGCGCAGGGTGGCCTGGCGGCCGTCCCAGTGGTGGCACTCCCAGCAGTAACCTACGCCGGCGAGCAAATACTCGGTCAGCGGGCGGTTTCCGCCGCGCGGCGTATTGCCGCGGCTTTGACGCTCTTGCTGATTGGCCTGCCATAAACCCAGCGGCACGATGCCATCGTGGCGCCCGCGGTGCATTTCCAGGATCGAACGCCGGCTCAGCCCATCGGGCAGTTTCCGGGGATGTCTGCGCGGAGCGCATTCGACGGCGCCCGGCGCCCGGTCGTCATCCATATCCAGGGGCGGGTTGGGCCGGCGAACCACCATCCCGACATAGAACGGGTTGCAGATGATCTCGCGGATGCTGTCCCGGTGGAAGGGCCGGCCCGGGCGCTTGTTGCGGCTGCATTTGGTGCGAAGCTGCACTTCCTGCCCATCGGGCAGCCGGAAGCGGTGCAGGTTGAAGTGATTGGCAATATCCTGGTAACTCATCCCCTGGCGGTACAGCGTATGCGCCAGCAGGATGGCGTACTGATCCACCGGGTGCGGCACGGGGACGCTCCCGCGCTGGCTTTCGGCCCGGTCTGGGCCGCCTGCCAGGGGGCAGTAACCTGGGCCATTCAGATCGCCGCACGTTGAGCACAGCCCATTGCAGTACCCGATAGGAACGGTGCCGTTGTGGTGCCCCTTGCGAGACAACTCGGCCTTGATCTCGCGTACCCGCACGCTGGTCTGCCAGACATACATCTCGGCCAGCGCCCCCAGCACGTACAGCACCAGCCGCCCCCACCAACTGTCGGTGTCGATCTGCTCGGTCACGGAGACCAGGCGCACATGATGCTTCTTGAGAAAGCGCAGGAAGCGCAGCAAAGACTCCAGGTTACTGCCCCCTGGCAGGCGGCCCAGACCGGGCCG
>Ga0136653_10000192_pt1 | contig 30673 bp, 21 predicted proteins | sample LakKivw275mmetaG_FD_94866 | JGI IMG/M metagenome (GOLD analysis project Ga0136653, IMG submission 94866) | Anoxic lake water microbial communities from Lake Kivu, Rwanda to study Microbial Dark Matter (Phase II) - Lake Kivu water 275m metaG... | ecosystem: Environmental > Aquatic > Freshwater >...
CCCCTCGACTTCGTCAATGTCTGGATGGGCCGGGTCGTCGTCCCGAAATTATAAACCCCTTGGCGCTGGCCCTTTATCCCTCGGACTCTTAGAACTTAGTTCCAAACTAAGCTCTCGGAATCCGGGGGATTTTAAAATAGAGACGCCGTCCAACCCGCGTTGGCGCAAACCAACACGATCAGCAATGTCATGACGACCAATCTTACCAACACGAGCGCAACGATAAGCTGGACCAGCAATCCGGTTTCAGCCGTATCCTATAGCTTCACGACCTTGGCGTCGCCGTCCGGCAACGCGGGCACGGTCATGCTTCTCGTCAACACCGTCGGTTCCGGGCAAGGCACGATTACGGGCGGTTCTTCCGGCCGGCCGAAAATGACGGGAACGATTAATAGTTTTCCGCGCTTGCTTTTGTTCCCGATAAAAACCGTCGGGCGCGGCCCGGCGGTTTTTTAATTTGAATTTTTCCTGATATAATGAAAGCATGCCGGCAAAGATAAAAAAATTGATTCCGCAGGGGCTTTTCCGCTTTTTCCAGCCCGCCTACCATTTCCTCCTGGCTTATTTAACCAACGTTTTTTATGCTTTTCCGGCCGAGCGCCTGATCGTCATTGGCGTCACCGGCACGGCCGGCAAAACCTCCACGGTTTATTTAATCGCAAAAATGTTTAGCGCCACCGGCTTTAAGACGGGTTTCAGTTCCACGGCGGTTTTTTCCGACGGCGACCGGGAATGGCTGAACGACAAGAAGATGACTATGCCTGGCCGCGGCTTTTTGCCGCGTCTTCTTCGGCGCATGCTTAAAAACGGCTGCCGTTATGCCGTCATTGAAACGACTTCCGAAGGCATCAAGCAATTTCGTCATCGTTTTATTAACTACGACGTCCTGGTTTTTACCGGTTTGTATCCCGAACATATTGAAGCGCATGGCGGCTTTGAGAATTATCGGGCGGCCAAGGGAAAATTGTTCGCGCATTTAAAACGCGGTCGGTCCAAATATGTTAATGAGCAAAAAATTGTTTGCCGGCCGGCGAGCGGTTTAAAAAAAATAGACTTAAATCGTGTGGTCAAAACCATCATCGTCAACGGTGACGGCGGCGAGGCCGAGTATTTTCTGGATTTTTGGAGCGAAGCCAAGCTCGTCTATACTCTTAATCCCGTGGCTACGGCCGACCAGTTCCTGAAAAACCTGCCGCGGGAAAGCGCCGCCGCCGATTTCACCTTGCTCGTCGGTTCCCAAGTGAACGCCAGCGCCAACGGCACCAGCTTCAGCGTCAATGGCCAAGAAATCAATTTGGCGCTCCTGGGGGAATTTAATGCCGTTAACGCCTTGGCCGCTTACGCCGTCGGCCTTAACCAAAGACTGAGCCCGGAAAAGATTAGGGCCGGCCTGGCCAGCGTCCCGGCTCTGGCCGGGAAAATGGAAATCATCCGCGCCGGGCAGGATTTCATCGCCCTGGTCGATTATGCTTTCGAGCCGCGCGCTCTGGAAAAACTGTACGCCACTGTCAAGCTACTGCCGCACCGCCACCTCATTCATGTCCTGGGTTCGGCCGGCGGCGGCCGCGACCGGGCTCGGCGGCCCATTCTGGGCCGCTTGGCCGGAGAAAACGCGGATATCGTCATTGTCACTAATGAAGACCCCTACGACGAAGACCCGGAAGCGATCATTGCCCAGGTGGCGGCCGGAGCGGAAAAAGCCGGCAAAAAGCCTGGGGAAAAACTGTTCAAAATTACCGATCGCCGCGAGGCTATAAGGAAAGCACTAACTTTAGCCGAAAAAGATGATATGGTTTTGTTCACCGGCAAAGGCGCTGAGCAGTATATTTGCGCTTCTAATGGCCGAAAAATACCATGGGACGAAAGGGAAGTGGTCAGGCAGGAAATCGGCCGATTCGGCCTCTTGACAGAATAGCTATAAGGGAATATTATAAAAATTACCTAACACTTTTTTGTTTAAAAAAGTGATAAATAAAGAAGGTAATTAATTTAATATTAAATAAACTCAAACCAATTGGGATTGGGATTTTTTTGTTATGAGCATACAGCCTGCGTCTAAACGCAAATTATTCTCAGAGTTTCATGAGGTTATGCCCATGCCCGATCTGATAGAGATCCAAACGGACTCATATAATTGGTTCATTAAGGAAGGCCTGACCGAACTCTTCGACGAGATCAACCCCGTAACCGACTTCATCGGCCGCGACCTGGAATTGTATTTAGAAGACTATTATTTGGATGAGCCGAAATTTTCCGAAGTGGAGAGCCGAGAAAAAAACATTACCTACGAAGCGCCTTTGCGGGTCAAGGCGCGTCTTCTCAATAAAAAAACGAACAAAGCCGTTAACCAAGAAGTTTTTCTCGGCGATTTTCCTTTAATGACGGAAAAGGGCACCTTTGTCATTAACGGTATTGAGAGAGTGGTCGTTTCTCAGCTTATTCGTTCCGCCGGCGTGATGTTCACGGCCGAGTTTATTAAAGGCAAAAAATGCTATGGCGCCAAGATTATTCCCAACCGCGGCGCCTGGCTGGAAATTGAGACCGACGCCAATAAGGTTATTTGGGTGAGGATAGACCGGAAAAGAAAAGTGGCTGTGACCTCGCTTTTACGGGCCTTCGGTTACGCCACGGACGAAGAGCTATTACAACTCTTCGCGGACGTAGACGTGGTTAAGGACGGGGAGGAAGCAAGTTACATTGCCGCGACGCTTGGAAAAGACGTCGCCAAGAACGAAGCCGAAGGCCTGCAGGAAGTCTACCGCCGCATCCGTCCGGGCGATTTGGCTTCGGTGGATAACGCTCGCCAGCTCATTTATTCCATGTTTTTCCGTTTTGACCGCTATGATTTCGGCCGCGTCGGTCGCTATAAGTTAAATCGCCGTTTCGCTTTGAATTTAGCCGCCAACAAGAAGGAAAACCGTATTTTACGCAAGGAAGATTTAGTTTTAATTGTTAAAGAAGTTATTCGTTTAAATATTACCAAGGAACCGGAAGACGACATTGACCATTTGGGCAATCGCCGCGTGCGGGCCGTTGGCGGCCTGATTCAAAACCGTTTCCGCGTCGGTTTGGCGAGAATGGAACGCATCATCAAAGACCGCATGTCCACCTCCGACATCGCTTCCTTGACCCCGAGCAAATTAATTAACGCCCGGCCGATTATCGGCGTGGTCCGGGAGTTTTTCATGTCTTCACAACTGTCGCAATTCATGGACCAGACTAATCCCCTGGCCGAACTGGAGCATAAGCGCCGCTTGTCGGCCATGGGTCCGGGCGGCCTGACGCGCGAGCGCGCCGGTTTTGACGTGCGCGACGTCCACGCCACTCACTATGGCCGCATCTGCCCCATCGCCACGCCCGAAGGCCCGAACATCGGTTTAGTCGGCCACTTGGCCGCCTACGCCCGCTTAAATAGCTACGGTTTTTTGGAAACGCCTTATCGCAAAGTCGTTTCAGATAAAAAAGGTCGGCGCGTGACGGATGAAGTTGTTTATTTAGACGCCTTTGAAGAAGAAAAATACATTACCGCCGACGCCACCATTTCTTTGGATAAGGACGGCTATTTTTTGGTCAGTAAATATGAAGTTAGAAAATACGGCGCCCCGGGCGTGGAAGAAGCCAATAAAATTGATTTCGTCGCTGTGGCCGCCAACCAGATAATTTCCATCGCCACTAGCCTTATTCCTTTTATGGAACATAACGACGGCCAGCGTTCCTTAATGGGCACGAATATGCAGCGCCAGGCCGTGCCTTTAATTAAAAGCGAAGCGCCTATTGTCGGCACCGGCGTGGAAGAGAGGGCCGCCAGAGACAGCGGTCATCTGGTTATCGCCAAAGAAGACGGCCTGATAACCCGCGTGGAAGCGTCTTTAATAGAATTGCAAAATAAAAAGGGTCAGACCACCACTTATTATTTAAATAAATTTTTGCGTTCTAATTCTTCTACTTGCATTAATCAGCATCCGGTAGTGGCCGTGGGTGACAAAGTGAAGAAAGGACAAATACTTTCCGACGGGCCGGCCATAGACGACGGCGAACTTTCTTTGGGGCGAAACATTCTTGTCGCTTTTATGACTTGGGAAGGTTTTAATTACGAGGACGCGGTTATTATTTCCGAACGTTTGGTCAAAGACGACGTTTATTCTTCCATTCATATTGAAAATTACACTATTGACGTGCGCGACACCAAACTCGGGCCGGAAGTCATCACTAATGATATTCCCAATATCTCGGAAGAGAAGCTGAAGAATTTGGACGAAGACGGTATTATTAGAATCGGCGCCGAAGTTTCCTCGGGCGACATTTTGGTCGGTAAAATCACGCCTAAGGGAGAAACGACTTTGTCGGCTGAAGAAAAATTATTGCGCGCCATTTTCGGCGAGAAAGCCAAAGATGTGCGCGACTCCTCCTTATATTTGGAACATGGTGAACACGGCAAGGTCGTGGACGTGAAGGTTTTTTCGCGCGAAGAAGGCGACAAATTGGCCGCCGGCGTTTTGAAATCTATTCAAGTGGCCGTGGCTAATTTGCGCAAGATCCAAGTCGGCGACAAAATGTCTGGCCGGCATGGCAATAAAGGCGTTATTTCCCAAGTCGTGCCCGCTGAAGACATGCCCTACATGGCCGACGGCACGCCCATTGATGTCATCTTATCGCCTTTGGGCATTATTTCGCGCATGAACCTGGGCCAGCTGTTGGAAACGCATTTAGGTTTTGCCGCCAAAAAATTGGGTTACCGCGTCGTCTCCCCGGCTTTAAACGGCATTAGCGCCGAACAAATTAAAGGCGAATTACGGGCCGCTGGTTTGCCGGAAGACGGCAAAGTCGTTCTCTATGACGGCAAAACCGGCCAAGCCTATGACCATAAAGTCACGGTCGGCCACAAATATATGCTTAAACTCAACCACATGGTTGAGGATAAAATTCATCAGCGCTCCATCGGCCCCTATTCCTTAATTACCCAGCAGCCCTTGGGCGGCAAAGCCCAGTTTGGCGGCCAGCGTTTCGGGGAAATGGAAGTTTGGGCTTTAGAAGGCTATGGTGCCGCTCATACCTTGCAGGAAATTTTAACGATTAAGTCCGACGACGTTCCCGGCCGCAGCAAGGCCTACGAGTCCATTATTAAAGGCGAGGGAATTGAAAAGTTGAACGTGCCCGAGTCGTTTAACGTTCTTATCCGCGAATTAAAAGGTCTAGGTTTGAACGTGGAACTTTTAGGCGGTCACAGCGGCCAGCCAGCCTCGGAAGTGGAAACCGAGTTGGACGCGGAAGAAAAAACGGAAGAAAAAAAGGATGATAAATTTGATTACGACAAACCGGAAATTATCGTCAGTCTGGGTTCGGGCAAGAGAGAAGAAAAAGAGGAGGAATAATAAATTTAGAGATGATTTAATAATATATGCTTAATCCCATAAAAACCAGTGATTTTGACGCCGTCCGCTTGAAGCTGGCCAGTCCGGAGGAAATTTTGAGCTGGTCGCACGGCGAAGTTACCCGTCCGGAAACGATCAATTATCGTACCCAGAAACCGGAGAAGGACGGTTTGTTCGGGGAGCAGATTTTTGGCCCGACCAAGGATTGGGAATGCGCCTGCGGCAAATATAAGAAAATCCGCTACAAGGGCATCGTTTGCGACAAGTGCGGGGTGGAAGTAACGCGGAGCGTCGTCCGCCGCGAACGCCTGGGCCACATTAGCCTGCAGGTGCCTTGTTCGCATATTTGGTTTTTGCGCGGGCTGTCTTCCAAAATCGGCTTGCTTTTGAATTTAGGCATTCAATCCTTGGAAAAAGTCATTTATTACGCCAGTTTCATCGTTATTGATGTGGATGAAAATTTGCAAGAAGCGACGATTGAGCAGGTTAAACAGGAATATAAGAGCAAGTTGAAGGCGATTGAAAATGAATACAGCACCCGCAGCAAAAAGTCCAAGGAAGATAAAAAGGAAGATAAAAGCGCGGCCGCCGCCAATAGTGAGGAAACGGCCAAAGAAGCGAATAAAGCTAAAGCGGAAAGAGTGGCGCGCTTAGAGGAAGATTATGAGCAAACGCAAAGAGAACTTAAGGAACTTAAGCCGCTTTTAATTTTGTCCGAACAGCAATATCAAAACTTAAGCTTGAAGTTCGGCCATATTTTTGAAGCCGGTATCGGTGCCGAAGCCATTCGTAAATTATTGGAGAAAATTGATTTAGAGAAAAGCATTAAAAATTTAGAGGGAAAATTAGTGACGGCCATTGATTCCAAGAAGGAAAAATTGGTCAAGCGTTTGAAATTATTAAAGAGTTTTCGCAATAATAAATTGCGGCCGGAATGGATGATTTTGACCGTCTTGCCGGTGGTGCCGCCGGATTTAAGACCGATGGTGGCTTTGGACGGCGGCCGCTTCGCCGCTTCCGATTTGAACGATCTTTATCGGCGCGTCATCAACCGCAACAATCGCCTTAAGCAATTATTGGATTTAAACGCGCCCGAAGTCATTTGCCGCAATGAAAAAAGGATGCTGCAGGAAGCCGTGGACGCTTTGGTGGACAACAGCGCCCGCCACACCAAAACCGTGACCGCCTCCACCGGTCAGAAGCGGCAACTAAAATCCTTGGCCGATACTTTAAAAGGCAAACAGGGCCGTTTCCGCCAAAATCTTCTGGGCAAGCGCGTAGATTATTCCGGCCGTTCGGTTATCGTCGTCAATCCAAAATTAAATTTGGATCAATGCGGCTTGCCGAAAATTATGGCCTTGGAGTTATTTAAGCCTTTTATTATTTCCCAGCTCATCAAACGGGAAATCGTCCATAACGTCAGAAGCGCTTCGCGCTACATTGAAGCCGGCCACGACGAAGTTTGGGATATTTTGGAAGAAATCGTCCGCGGTTCTTACGTACTTTTAAACCGGGCGCCGACCTTGCACCGTTTAGGTATCCAAGCTTTTCACCCGGTTTTAATTGAAGGTAAGGCGATTCAAATTCATCCTTTGGTCTGCACGGCCTTTAACGCCGACTTTGACGGCGATCAGATGGCCGTCCATGTGCCTTTGACTAAGGAGGCGCGTAACGAGGCCGCCGAGATTATGCTTTCCATCCATAATCTTTTAAAGCCGGCCACGGGCGAACCGATTGTCGCTCCGGCCCAGGATATCGTTTGGGGAACTTATTACATTACCTTGGCGGATAAGGATTACAAAACCAAAGCCGAGGAAGAATTGCCTTGTTTTTACGGCGAGGACGAAGCCCGCTTAGCTTATGAAATGGGCGATGTTGGTCTGCATGAACCGGTGCGCGTGAAATATGACGGCCGTTTAATAAAAACCACGGTCGGCCGTTTGATTTTTAATTCTCTGCTGCCGGAAAAATTGCGTTTTCGCAACGAAGTCGTGGACAAAAGCAAATTAAAGGATTTGATTCGCGAAGCTTTGCGCCTCTACAGCGAAGAGGAAACGGTTAGATTTATTGACGCTTTGAAGAACGGCAGTTTTTCCTTCATTACTAAATCCGGCCTGTCTTGGGGCTTCGGCGATTTGCCCGATCTGCCCGACAAAGATCGTTTAATAGAAGCGGCCAATAAAAATGTAGAGCTTATTCAAGAACAATACGAAGACGGGCTGTTAACCGAAAGTGAACGTTACGCCAAAGTCATTGAAGAATGGACTAACGCCAAGGACAAGATCGCCGATATTTGCAAACAAAATTTGGTGGATATTTTGCCGGTTTATTCCATGATTGATTCCGGGGCGCGCGGTTCTTGGGCGCAGCCGGTGCAAATTTTAGGCATGAAAGGCTTGGTGACTTCGCCTTCGGGCGCCATTATTGAATTGCCGGTCAAAGGCAATTTTAAGGAAGGGTTCGGAGTTTTGGAGTATTTTATCGCCACCCATGGCGTCAGAAAAGGCTTGTCCGATACGGCTTTAAGAACGGCCAACGCCGGCTATCTGACGCGCCGCCTGGTGGACGTTTCCCAAGACGTCGTTATCGCCGAAGAAGATTGCGGCGATAAGGAGGGTTTGCTCTTAAACCGCGCCGAGACGGAGAGAAACGGCGAGGATTTTTTCAAAAAAATCACCGGCCGCTATTTAGCGCGCGAAGTTTTAGACAAAAAAGGCAAAGTCATTTTGGCCGCCGCCGAAATTTTAAGCGAAGAGAATGTCAAACTCTTGAAAGACAAAGACGTTAATGAGTTATATCTGCGTTCCATCTTGAATTGTCAATTGCATAAGGGTGTTTGCGCCAAATGCTACGGCTGGGATTTGGCTTATAACCAACCGGTAAAATTAGGGGCGACCGTCGGCATTATCGCAGCGCAATCCATCGGCGAACCAGGTACGCAGTTGACCATGCGCACCTTCCATACCGGCGGCGTCGCCAGCCAGGAAGACATCACCCAGGGTTTGCCGCGCGTGGAAGAAATTTTTGAAGCTCGCAGTCCCAAAAAGAAAGCCCTCATCGCCGACGTCAGCGGACGCGTGAAAATAGAATTCGCCCAAAAAGTTATTAAAGACCAACAGGGCAAAGAAATTTTTGTTAATAATCCGCAGGCGAAGATTTTAAGTCTTCGTTATCAGGGCAAAGAGCAGGAAAAATATTATTTTTCCGAAAAGATCAACGAACTGAAATTGGCCGGCGGATTGACCGCCAAAGATAAAAAGAAGCTGGAAGTCAAAGTTCTGGTTAAAAGCGGGGAAGAGGTGGTTTTAAACGCGTCCTTATTCAAGGTTGGCGGAGAAACGGTTAACGCCAAAGCCGGCGGCACGGTAACGGTCAGTGAGAAGTATATTGCCATCGCCAAAGACGTGGAAAAAGTCAAGGAATTCTCAATTTTAAAAGGGACGATGCTTTTGGTTAAAGACGGCGATCAAGTGGCCAAGGGGACGCAATTAACCGAAGGCAGTCTGGATTTGCGCGAACTCTATAAATTAAAAGGCCGTTTGGAAACCCAGAAATACATTATTCGGGAAATCCAATATGTCTATTCTTCCCAAGGTCAGCCTTTAAACGACAAACACGTGGAGATTATCGCTCGGCAGATGTTTTCTCGTTATTTAGTTAAGGACGCCGGCGAAACGCCGCTTCTGCCCGGGGAAACCGTGGAAGAAGAAGTTTTGGAGCAAGCCAATAAAGCGGTTAAGAAAGGGGCTAAGGCGGAAAGATTGTTATTGGGTATTACCAAATCCTCTTTGACGACCGATAGTTTTCTGTCCGCCGCTTCCTTCCAAGAGACCTCGCGCGTTTTAATTGACGCCGCCGTTAACGGCAAGATTGATTACTTAGAAGGCTTAAAGGAAAATGTTATTATCGGTTGTTTGATTCCGGCTGGCACAGGTTATAAAGGCCGGAAAAAAAGGACGGATTATAGTAAATAAGATAAGATAAAAGGCGTTCCGGTGAGTGCCTTTTTTTATTAGACAAAATAACGTAAAATATAAGTAGTCTATGTTTTCCGCCTTTTTGACAAAACGGCCATTTTTGTTTAAACTGCGCTTATTTTTCTTTAGTCTCATCTTGGTTTTCGTCCTGGCTTTTTTATATTTAAAAATCGTACCCTTCGGGCGGATAACCTATGAACGCCATTGGCCGTCAGGTCTAAAATCCGGTCAAGGCTTTATTTATGATTTCAGCCCGGCCGAGCGTTTGGCCAAGGACGAGCTTTATCCGCGATTGATTGGCGACCCGGTTTATTTTTCCTTATTCACACCCCGCCCCTTCAATAGCGCCGTCGTCACCATCGTTTATCGTGATCACTTATCTTCTTCTACGCCCTTAGTTGAACTTGGGCTTTTAAGAGATAAAGTGACGCGCCGTTACGAACTCAAACCCCTGGATAATAAAATTTTAGATACTTTAATGGCCGCTGGCGGTTGGCGACGAGAAGGAGAAACTATTTTTTGGCAGGCGAATGGCGCTTATGCTGATTTAAACGCTTTTCAAGCTGACCTAGACGCCGGTCAGCTAAAAGATTGTTCTTCGGGGCCGAACGCTTGCCTAGCCGTTTATAATTATGCCTTGACTTTCCCTTATAATTTGCCCAAGGAAACAACTGTTAGTCCTCTTGAGCTTAAACAGCCCCTAAGAGGCGCGGAAGATTTCTATGTTTATGTGTCTAATAATCAATTGCGTCTGGATTTCAATTTCGTTGACCTTAATCAAGATAAGGCGCCGGATCCGATTACCGTTAATTTATATCGCGGCGGCGAGTTAGTGAACAGTCAATTTTTGCCGGATGATAACCCGCGGCCCGCTAGCGGTATTAGTGAAAATAAATCTTTGTCTTTAAAGGAAACGAATTTAAGCCCGGGAGTCTATAAAGTGGAAGTTAAAATCACCGACGACGTCGTTATTAAAAATTTAAAAAGCTCGGTCGGCAAATTAGCTTTTATCAATAAAGTCTGGCCAGTATCAACTAACGGTGATTTGAAACTATTCACCGACGCCAATTATCTTCAAGCCAAAGCTTTCACGCCGGCCAGCTTGCAGACTTTGTTTTTTGCCGGCCAAGATTTTTCCCTATCCGTTCCTTATGAGCAATTTACCTTCACTAGCGCCAGCCCAGCGCCGGTGAAAGAAATAAAATTAACTAAAGACGACGTTATTTTAGAAAATAACGGCGTTTTCAGTTGGAGCGCCATTAGCCTTTTTGACCCCACTTTAAAAAAAGTGGATAGCCATTTTGTTCTGACACCGGCGATAAAATATATCGTTGCCGCCTATCAGCCGCCGAGCGAAAATGAGGGCTGGAAAACGGCGCAAACAGAATTTGATCTGGTTGGCGCCTATCGGGAAAACGGCCGTTACGGTTTCCTTATTTCCATACCCGGTTTAAGGGCTGAAGACGGAACCGGAGATTATTTGGAGATAAAAGAAATAAAAGTGGAATTGACTGGTCGGACCTTGTGGCAAAAAATCAAAGCGCTTTTGTAATTTTATGCGTCGAGCTCAACTAATCGCCAGAGAAATTTTTTATTTTTTTACTCTTTTGACTATTGTTAGCCTAATTTTAGAAATAATTTGGCCCCACATCATTCTCGCTCATTTTAATTTAAATTGGCTTTTTAGCCTTTGGCTTCTTAGTGCTTTGTTTTTATTAAGTAAAAAATAAATCTATGTCTTTAAAATACTTCTTCCAACCCGAGGCAGTGGCGGTGGTCGGCGCTTCCCGAAACCGGCGCAAATTAGGTTGGCAAATTCTGGACAATATTTTTAAAGGCGGGTTTAAAGGGGCGGTTTTCCCCATAAATTTGCGGGCCCGACGTGTCGCCGGCCGGCCGGCTTTTTCGGATTTGGCGGCCTTGCCTTTAAAGCGCCGCGAACGGGAGCGCTTATTGGTTGTTTTTGCCATTCCCGCGCCCTTGCTTTTAAGGGAAGTAGAAAAATGCGCCGTTTTAGGCATTAAAAACCTGATTATTATCAGCGCCGGGTTTAAGGAAGTTGGCGGCCGCGGTCGGAAAAGAGAAGAAGCGCTTGTCCAACTCGCTCGGAAGCACCAACTTAATATTCTCGGCCCGAATTGTTTAGGTTTAATTAATACCTTTAACGCTTTGAACGCGACTTTCGCCGCCGCCGACAAAAAAACGGGGGCAATCGCTTTTCTCTCTCAATCCGGAGCCATCGGGGCGGCTGTTTTAGACTGGTTAAAAACTAAAAATTTTAGTCTGGGCTATTTTATTAGTTTGGGCAACAAAGCCGTTTTAGACGAAAATGACGTCTTGGTTTACTTGGCTCGCGACCGGCGGGTGGAATTGATCGTCGCTTATTTAGAAGAGATAAAAGACGGGCAAAAATTTATGGCCTTGGTTTCGCGCCTTTCAAAACATAAGCCAGTGGCTGTTTTGCAGGCTGGCCAATCGGCGGCGGGCGGTCAATTGGCGCGTTCACATACGGGCGCTTTAACCAGTTCTTTGGCGGCCGTTAAAGCCGGCCTGAAGCGGGCCGGCGCTATTTGGCTGGAAAATTTAGAAGAACTGTTCAATTTATTGTCCTTGTTTCGTAAAGAGTTTTGGCGGAATCGCGGCCGCGAAGATTTATATCTAATTACCAATGCCGGCGGCTCGGGCGTTTTAACCGTGGATGAAATCAGCCGGCAAAATTTAAAATTGGGGCGAAGCTGGGACATTTTAGGCGATGCCGACGCCCAGCGCTACCGAAAGGCTTTGCGAAAATTATTGGCGGATAAAAAAGTTAATAATCTTTTGGTTCTTTTGACGCCGCAGACCATGAGCGAACCTTTACTGACAGCCCGCTTTATCGCCGCCGCCGCCAAGAAATACCCGCATAAATTAATTATGGCCAGTTTTTTGGGCGGGAAGGCCGTGGCCAGCGCTCGCGCCTATTTAGAAAAACAACAGGTGCCGGTTTTTGATTTTTCCGAGGAAGCGGTGGCTACCTTTAAGAAATTATTGACTTATAAGCATAGCGCCCTCAATTTAAGTCCCTATCGCCCGCCGGCGGTGAGAATAAAAAAACCGGTGCGCGCCGACGATTATTTGCGCGCCTTGGCGCTTTTGAAAAAATACTGTTTGCGCACGGTCAAGAGCTTTAGATATAAAGCACAGCCTCGGCTTAGTTTTAAAAGGCCTTTGGTTTTAAAACTGGTGGGGCCGGATTTTAACCATAAATCCGAGCAGGGCGCGGTTGTCGTCGGTCTAAAAACCCGGGCACAATTGCGGTCGGCGGTTAAAACTTTAAGTTTAAAAAATAAAAGCCTTTTAGCTGACGGTCGTAATTATTTCCTTATCCAGCCACAAGTTAATAAAGCTCAGGAATTGATTTTAGGTTTTAAACGCGATCCGGCTTTCGGTCCTTTGCTTTTAATCGGCCGCGGCGGCATTTATACGGAGATTTTTAATGACGTCGCTTGGGAAATTGCTGATCTTGATTACCAGCGCGCCTTAAAACTTATCGCCAGTTTGAAAATTTATCCGATTTTAAACGGCGCCCGCGGCCAAAAGAAATACGCCATCGCCGCGGCCGCTCACGCCTTAGTCAATCTCGCTCGTCTGGCCAACGAACATCCGGAAATCAAGGAATTGGATATTAACCCTCTCTTTTTGACGCGGGATTCAGCCTTAGCGGCCGACATTCGTTTAGTGCTTAGCTAGCTCGCCCCTAAGTGTGGTTTTATGCTTAAAAGTTGGCGTCCTTATTTTATTATTTTTGTTCTTGGCTTTTTGCTTTACAGCCAAACGCTGGTTTTTAATTTTACTTATTTGGACGACAATACTTTGATTTTAGACAATTATCCCCTTATCAGCCAAGCGAAGAATATCGGCCGCCTGTTTACGGATGACGCTTTCTTTTCCAACTCTAACTTTTATTACCGTCCTCTTTTAAACCTATCCTTGATGGGGGACGCGCATTGGGGCGGGCAGGAACTCTTCTTTTATCATTTAACCAATATTCTTCTGCATTGTTTGGCCGCTTGTCTTTTATTCCTTTTTTTGTCAGCCTTAACCATTCGCCGGCCCTTAGCTTTTGGCTTATCTTTGTTTTTTTTGGTGGCGCCGGTGGCCACCATGGCGGTGGCCTGGATTCCCGGCCGCAACGACTCTCTATTAACGATTTTTATTTTGGCCGCTTTTTTGGTTTTTTTGCGTTTTTTGGAAAGCCAGAAGCTGCGTTTCTATTTGGCCTATTTGGCTTTTTTCTTTCTGGCCCTCTTAAGCAAAGAAACGGCGGTTTTTTTGCCCTTTTTATTGATTATTTATTGGTCGCTTTTGGCTCGCGGCCGGCTTTTGGCCCGCGATAAATTTTTGTTTATTTTCGGTTCTCTTGGCATTCTCGGCGTCTGGTTTTTTCTGCGCGCCTTTGCCCTGGAAAATACGGCCTGGGCGCTGGGGCCGGCCTTAAAGCAGATAATCATTGACTCACCCGCGCTTTTATTGGCTTTGGGCAAAATGGTTCTGCCGATTAATTTGTCGGTTTATCCGATCGCCGCCGATTCCTCTTGGCTTTATGGTCTATTTATCTTGATTTTAATAATTATCGCCCTGGTTTTTTCCCGACGGCGCCGGAGCGCTTATCTAATTTTCGGCGCCGCTTGGTTCCTTATTTTTTTCTTGCCTTCGCTTTTAAGTTTAAATCCGCCCGGCGACTTTTTGGAACATCGTCTGTATTTGCCCTTCGCCGGCCTATTAATTATTTTGGGGGAAATTGATTGGCTTAAGGGCTTGGATTTTAAAAAGCGAGCGGTAAAAGCCGGCGCTGTTTTAGTAATAATCGTTTTCGCCTTAGTGACTTGGCGCTATAGTCTGAATTTTAAGGACGGCCTGACTTTCTGGCGACAAGCCACGGCCAGCTCGCCGCATTCGCTTTTGGCCCAGCGCAATTTGGGCGTTATGGACTATTTCCATAATGATTTTTCGGGCGCCAGCAGCCATTACCGACAGGCCTTAGCCTTAAATCCGACCGAACCCATGGCCCATAATAATTTAGGCGTTATCGCTTTAGAAGAAAAAAATTTTTCGGTGGCGGAAACGGAATTTAAACAAGAATTGCTTGTTAACCCCGATTATGCGACCACTTACTTTAATCTTGGCGACCTTTATTACCAAGAGCATCATTTAGAAGAAGCCGCCGCTTATTGGCGGCAAACTTTAATTCTTAATCCCGATTACGCCCCGGCTTATGAGCGCTTGCTTATTTTTCAAAACCAGTTAAGATAGGAATATGCTGAAAAACATTTTTAAACGTCAAATCAATAGTATCACCGTGGCCGCCGCCTTAGTCGCCTTATCGTCTTTAGCCTCGCGTTTTTTAGGCGTTATCCGCGATCGTATTTTAGCCGGACATTTCGGTGCCGGTCAGACTTTGGATATTTATTACGCCGCTTTTCGAGTGCCGGACTTGATTTTTAACTTAGTTGTTTTAGGCGCGCTTTCTGCTGGTTTTATTCCGATTTTCACTGGTTTAATAAAAGACCTGCCTTGTGAATGGAGAGCTGCCAGCAATTTGTTTAGTCGTAATCGTGAGGCTTGGAATTTAGCTAATAATATGTTAAATATTATTTGCTTAGGCTTGATTTTTTTGGCTCTTTTGGGTATTATTTTCGCGCCCGGATGGGTGCGTTTAATTACTCCTGGTTTTTCTCCGGAAGCGCAGAAGCTGACCGCCGCTTTAACTCGGATTATGTTTTTGTCGCCTTTATTTTTAGGCATCTCCGGTATTTTGGGCGGCATCCTGCAATCTTTTAAGCGTTTTTTGGTTTATTCTCTGGCGCCGATTTTTTACAATCTCGGTATTATTGTCGGCGCTTTGTATTTTGTTCGCCTTTGGGGCATTTATGGTTTGGCCGCCGGCGTTATTTTAGGTGCTTTCTTGCACATGGCCATTCAAATTCCCGCCGTTTATCATCTTGGTTTCCGCTACCGGTGGCTGTTAAAATGGCGCGACCAAGCGACAAGAAAAATCGCCCGTATGATGGTGCCGCGCACTTTAACTTTAGCCATTTCCCAACTTAACTTAGTGGTAATGACAATAATCGCTTCTGGTTTAGCTAGTGGTTCCTTGACCATTTTTAATTTTGCCAATAATTTGCAATCCTTTCCGATCGGCATCTTCGGTGTGTCTTTCGCCATTGCCGCTTTTCCGGCCTTATCCGCGGTCGCTTTTAATAAGGAAAAATTGACGGTCAATTTTTCCCAAACCATGCGTCAGATTTTATTCTTTATCATTCCGGCCACGGTTTTAATCATCGTTTTGCGCGCCCAAATCATTCGCGTCGTTTTGGGCACGGGTAAATTCAATTGGCAGGATACGATTTTAACCATGAATACCTTAGGCTTTTTTGCCTTGAGCCTGTTCGCGCAGGCGACCATTCCTCTTCTTATTCGCGTTTTTTACGCCCGCCATAACTCCGCTACGCCCTTCTATTTAGGTTTATCAACAGTCGCTCTTAATGTTGTTTTATCTTTTTGCTTAGGAGCGAAAATGGGCGTCGCCGGTTTGGCTTTGGCCTTTTCTCTGGCCAATATTTTTAATTTTCTTTTGCTTTGGCTATGGTTGCATTTTGTCGTCGGCGCCTTGGATTTGGTCCGGATTATCGTGGCCACTTTAAAATTCACGGTGGCCGCTTTGGCCAGCGGCATCGCCGCCCAATTAATGAAAGCGGCCGTTTGGCCGTTTATAGACATGAGCCGTTTTTCCGGCGTCTTTATCCAATTGGTCGCGGCCGCTTTTATCGGCCTTTTGGTTTACGCTTTTTTTTGCTACTTATTCAAGAGCGAAGAACTATTTGGGTTTTTGGCGGCCTTGCGTCAGCGTTGGCCTTTTAAGAAAGTGAAAGTCGGCGACCAAGGCGAGGCGCGGGGAGTTTAACAGCGGCGCTTATGGGAGAGATAAATAAAATCAGAAATTTTTGCGTGATTGCCCATATTGATCACGGCAAATCCACTTTAGCCGACCGCATGTTGGAAATTACCCGGACAGTGGAAGCGCGCAAGATGAAGAATCAAATTTTAGACGCCATGGACATTGAGCGGGAGCGGGGCATTACCATTAAATTACAGCCAGTAGCCATGAATTACGAAGGCTACGAATTGAACTTGATTGATACGCCCGGGCACGTGGATTTTTCTTATGAGGTCTCGCGTTCCTTGGCCGCCGTGGAAACGGCGATTTTGTTGGTGGACGCCAGCCAAGGCATTCAAGCGCAAACTTTAGCCAATTTATATTTGGCCCGGGAGCAGAACCTAACTATTATTCCCGTGATTAATAAAATTGATTTGCCGGCCGCCGACGTTGATAAAACCAAGAGGGAATTAGCGGCGCTTTTGGGTGTCAAGGCAGAAGAAATAATTTCCGCCTCCGCTAAGACCGGCCAAGGGGTCAAAGAAATTTTAGCGGCCGTTATTAGTCGCGGCCGGCCGCCCCGTCAGCCGACGGATGACAATGAAAAGGTTTTTCGCGCCCTGATTTTTGATTCCAAGTATGATGTTTATCGCGGCGTGGTCGCTTACGTCAGAGTTTTCGCCGGTCAGATTAAAAAGGGCGAGAGAATCAGATTAATGGCTTCGCAAGCGGAGAGTGAAGTTTTAGACGCGGGCATTTTTCGCCCCGATTATTTTTCCACCGGCGAATTAAAAGCCGGCGCGATTGGTTATTTGGTTACCGGTTTTAAAGAACTTGGTGATTGCCGCGTCGGCGATACGGTCACAGTCGCTGGCTCTTTACCGAGCTCGGTCAAAGCCCTGCCGGGTTATAAGGAAGTGCGACCGATGGTTTTCGCCGGTATTTTTCCGGGCGCGGGCGATGATTTTAAAGATTTGCGCGTCGCCATGGAAAAATTAAAATTAAACGACGCCGCTTTAACTTACGAAGCCGAACGTTCCGAAGCTCTCGGTTTCGGTTTTCGCTGCGGTTTTTTAGGCCTTTTGCATTTGGAAGTTTTTCAGGAAAGGTTGCGGCGCGAATATCACTTGAATTTACTGGTTACCGTGCCCAGCGTCGCTTATAAAATTAGTTCGGCCGACGGTCAGAGCTTGATTATCAGAACGCCGCAAAAAATGCCGGCGCCTTCGCCCGGTCTAATAATAGAAGAACCTTGGGTGAAATTGGACATTATTACCCCCAAAGCTTATTTGGGCAAAATCATGGAACTGACCCAGGAAAAACGGGGAATTTATAAAAACACGGAATACATCGCCGCCGCTTTAGACGATAGCCGGGCGATTTTACATTATGAAATTCCCTTGGCCGCGATTTTAACCGATTTTTATGATAAAATAAAAAGTGTTTCCGCCGGCTACGCCTCCCTTAATTACGATTATTTGGTTTATCGTCCGGCCGATGTGGTTAAGCTTGACATTTTAATCGCCGAGGAAGCGGTGGAAGCTTTGGCCATGATCGTTTATCGCGACGACGCCTACCGCCAAGCCCGGGGAATAGTGGCGATTTTAAAAAATAATTTGCCGCGGCAGATGTTCGTCGTTAAAATTCAGGCGGCCGTGGGCGGGAAAATCATTGCCGCCGAACGCCTGTCCGCTTTACGCAAAGACGTGACCGCCAAACTTTACGGCGGCGATGTTAGCCGCAAACGCAAATTATTAGAGAAGCAAAAGAAAGGCAAGAAGAAGATGCTCGCCGCCGGCCGCGGTCGCGTGGACATTCCGCCGGAGACTTTCGTCAGATTATTAAAGCGCTAAAAGCTATGAAAAGACGTAAACTGATAAAACTTATTTGGATTATTTTATCCTTTTTCGTCGTCCTGTCCATGGTCGCCTGGACGATGCTGTTTTAAAACTGTTTAAAAAAGAAAAATTTTTATATCGCCTATCGCCATGAAAAAATGGCAATTTTATCTTAAAATAAGCAAAAAATTTCGTAAGTCCTGTCCGGAAGTAAACCCGGTCGTTTTACAGTTGCTTTTTAATCGCGGTTTGACCGAGGCTTTAGCCGTCCGCTCCTTTTTAAGCGACGCTTTGCCCTCGGCTTTGTCTCTAGCTATTGGGGCTAAGGCGGCGGATTTTTACGACCCCTTTTTATTTAAAAATATGGCCGCGGCGGTTGATTTGATTATTGAACATATTAAGAGCGGTCGCCGCCTGGTCGTTTACGGCGATTACGACGCTGACGGCGTGACGGCCAGCGTTATTTTATCGGAAACCCTGAAAATTTTACACGCTGAAGTTGACGTTTATTTGCCGGATCGCGTCAGTGAGGGTTATGGTTTAAATAAAGCGGCCATTGAGCAAATTGTTAGTCGGGGCGGCAAACTCCTTATTACCGTTGACAATGGCATCAGAAACAAAGAAGAAGTAATTTACGCGCAAAGTTTAGGTTTAGAAGTTATTATTACCGACCATCATGTCTTGCCGGAAGTAAAGGAGGATTTGCCGCCCTGCCTTTACATTGATCCGGCCGATCCGGAAGAAAAATATCCTTGGCCCTATTTGGCCGGCGTCGGCGTGGCTTTCAAATTGGTCAGCGCCTTATTACTTAAAGCCGATTTGCCGGACCGGCAAAAAGAATTGATTAGCGAGAAGTGCTTGGATTTGGTGGCCGTAGGCACGATCGCCGATTTGGTCAGCGTTTTGGGCGAGAACCGGATTTTAATTAAGCGTGGTTTAGCCGTTCTTAACCGCGGTCGGCGGCTGGGCCTGGAGGAATTAATTAAAGCCGCCAAAATTAATAACGGCCGCCCCTTGGCGGCTTGGAACGTCAGCTGGCAAATCGGGCCGCGTTTAAACGCCGCCAGTCGTTTAGGCCATGCCAACAGCGCCTTCGCTCTTTTAACCACGACGAATGCCGAGGCCGCTAAGAGTTTGGCGCAAGAACTTAACCAGCGCAATTTGAGCCGCCAACAAATTACCGAAGAAATTACCGCGCAAATGGAAGCACAAATTGATCCCGAGCATTTGCCCCTGCTTATCATCGGCGTGGCCGGCGAAGACCAATTTTGGAACGAAGGTGTTATTGGTTTGGTGGCCGGCCGGGTGGCGGAAAAATATTACCGGCCGACTTTAATTATCACCCGTTTGATTGAGGAGGCGGAGCTTGATCCGCTTAGTAAAAAACTGGTGCCGAAAAAAGTGATTTTTAAAGGTTCGGGTCGATCTATACCCGAATTTAATCTGATCGCCGCCTTGGAAGACAACGCCGAATTTTTGGATAAATACGGCGGCCATTTCATGGCGGTCGGTTTTTCTATCAAAGAGGAAACGCAGTTAGACAAATTTAAGGCGCACTTTTTAGAATTAGCCGAAAAATCTCTGGCCGGCGCCGACTTGAGGCCGAAATTAAAAATTGAGGCGGAATTGAAATGGGCCGATCTTAATTTAGAATTGGCTGAAGCCGTGAACGCTTTGGCGCCCTTCGGGCAAAACAATCCCGTCCCGCGCTTCGCTTCTTTTAATTTGCGTCTAGACGACATCGTCACCATGGGTTTTGACAATCAACATATCAAGTTTCGCTTGTCTAACGCCGAGGGAAATGGCGGCGCTTCTTTTTGGGCCTTGGCTTTCGGCGCCGCCGAGCAATATCGCGCCTTTAAAATCGGCGACCATATTGATCTGGCCTATAATTTGGAAATCAACGAGTATAACGGCCGCCGCGAAGTGCAATTAAAAATCGTGGATGTTAAGTTGAGGGAATAAAAAATCGCCTGACGTTATTGCGCCCGGCGTTTAAGCTTATGGCTAAATTAATTATTTACACCGACGGTGGGGCGCGCGGCAATCCGGGCCCGGCCGGTTTGGGCGTCGTTATTTACGACGCTAGCGGCCGCCGATTAGTCGCTTTTTCCCGTTATTTGGGTCTTAGCACCAATAATCAAGCCGAATATCAAGCCATTATTGCCGCTTTAGAGAAAGCTAGGGAATTGAGCGGGGAAGAACTGGCTTTTTATTTAGACAGCGAATTGGCCGTCAAGCAGTTGAACCATGAATATAAAGTAAAAAACAAAGACTTGGCGCCTTTGTTTTTAAAAATTCATAATCTTTCCCTAAATTTCAAGAAAGTCTCTTATACCCACGTGACGCGCGAGCACAATCAAGAAGCGGATACTTTGGCTAACGAGGCTATGGACAGAGGAGAGTAAGCTTATTTTTCTCTCACATAAATGATTCCGTTGCTGTGCCTGGTGGCGGAATCTTTTATTTGTTCCAAATTATAGATGCCGATGGCGTTGCCCGCCTGTTTACCCGTTCCACCGTGGCAATCGCCGAATTGGCCGTTGCCCATATAAATTAAGACATGGCCGTCTTTATTGCCGGGCGGCCAGCCGACCAGATCACCGGGCGCCAAGGAGTTAAGGTTGCCGTCAAATTCTTGCCGATCGCTGAATATACTGCCGGTCCAAGCGGGGACGTCTTTATTTCCGGCGCATTCAGCCACGTAGCTAGCGTAACTGGAGCAATCAAAATATAAAGTGTTATCAGGGCCGCTTTGGCCGCGGTTAGAGGTGCTGTAAGTTATTTTTCCCTTTGATTTGTTAATTATCGCCGCCACGGAATCTTGTCCGCAATTTACGCCCAAAAAGTTGCTGACGGTTTGAAAATCCAGGTTTAGGGGCAGACTAGAATCTCCTTCTATTTGCAGACCCTTGACCGTGCCGATGGTGATGACGCGGAACTTTACCAAATCGGGATTGACTTGGATCAAGAGGACGTAAGAGCTGATTAAGATGATCAGCCCGACGACGCTGCCAATCATCAATTCTTTGGCGCGCGTTATTCTGGTGGCGTTGCCGCCGGAAATGAGCCAGAGCAGGCCGCCGGCCATAAGCATTATCGCCGCCAGGATGCCGGCGATTTCCAGGCCGTAGTTATAGAGGGCGATGACGTATTCGCCCAGCCAGGGGACTTGGCAGGCGGAAGTGCCATCCTCATTGGCCGTACATTTGACATCGCTGAAAGCCCTCAAGGTCGGCAGCTCTATTTGCAGTTGCGGCGGGGTGAATTTCGCGCTTTGGCTTTCGCCTGCATTCGCGGCCGAACCCAGGTTAAGGGGGTTGCCGGCCGGCGAACAGCAACAGACGGCTTGCGTGCTAATACCGCAATCAAGAGGCTGTTTCGGGCAGAGGTTCAGGCTGCCGTCACCCGTTTGCGCAGCGGTCAGAGCCATCTTTTGGCAGTATTCCTCCGGCGTCACGTTGGGCATGTCCTTGCAGAAATAGGTGCAACCGTCGGCGCGGCTCGCGCGGGGAAAAGCCAAAAGCGCGGCGCTTGTAAGCGTCCCGAGCAGAATGATGAGAAGGAAGGATTTTTTCATAGCCTAAAGGCGATATTTTTTCCGGTTGGCGGCGGCCAGTTTTTGGATGAATGCCAAGTCTCTTCCTTTAAGCGTTTGGAAACGCCCTTGCGCTTTCAGGTAACGGCTGACGGGCAGAAGCTTGGCGTTGCCGAAGGAAGAGGCGGTTAATTTTCCGTCCGTATATTCCAAAAGCGGATAAAGTCCGGTTTGCGCGGCCAAGCGGCCCATTTCTACCGCCTGGTCGCTGTTTATTTTCCAGCCCGGCACGCAGGGGGAGAGGATTTGCAGGTAGCTCGGACCATTTATTCTCAGCGCTTTTTTGACTTTGGCGGTGATGTCGTCGGGATAGCCGGCCGTGCTCTGGGCGGCGTATTTGACCCCGTGGGCCAAGGCGATGGCCAAAAGGTCTTTTTTCCTTTGCGTCGAACCGCCTGAATGCCGGCCGGCCGGCGTCGTCGTGGTCGTGGCGCCGTAAGGCGTGGCGCCGGAAGCCTGGACGCCGGTATTGGAATAGGCTTCGGTGTCGTAGCAGATATAGAGGATGTTTTCTTCCCGTTCCCACATGCCGCTTATCAGGCCCAGGCCGATGTCATAAGTGCCGCCGTCGCCGGCCTGGACGACGACCTTGGTCCGGAAGTCTTTTTTTTTGTTTAAAGCCGCCCGCAGGCCGGAAGCGACCGCCGCCGCGTTTTCAAACAAGGAATGGATCCAGGGGAGGCCCCAAGCGCTCTGGGGATGGGCGGTCGTCGTCACTTCCAGGCAGCCGGTGGCGTTGGCGATAATAGTATTCTTGTCCAGGCCGCGCATCACCGCCTGGACAGCGACCATCTGGCCGCAGCCGGCGCAGGCGTTGTGGCCGGGGAAGAGGAATTTGTCTTTTAATCGTTTATTCCAAGTTTCGGGCATAATTTTACGGTTGCGTGTTGCAGCATTCTAAGCCGGAACCGCAGACCCGGCCGCTCCTTACAATGTCCGGGTTCAAAAATCCCCATTCCACATACTTTATGCCGCTGGCGTCATGGTGCAAGCCGATATCGTCGCAATTGTCGGCGTAACAGATGCTGCCGCCGCGGTTGCCGCAAGGCTCCTTAAGCTTGGCGTCGCCCAGCCAAGCCTGGTCATAATAACAGGTGCAGTGGGTCAGATAAGTGCCGTTGGGATTGTAGCATAAGCTTCCGTCCTTGTTTTCCCGGCAGTCAACCACGTGGACATTGATGCTTATGGCCTTAGTGCTAAGGTAGTCCGTGCAAGTCACGTGCGGATGGAAGACGGCGGTTTGGCTGTCCGGGTGCGCGCACGCGCTGGCAAGCGCGTCTAAGTAGTATGACCCGTCCGAAAATGTAAGTTCGCAGCAGCCAAGCGGTTGGCAGGTGTTAGTAGCGTAGTCGGGCAGACTGTCTTCATAAAATTGCGCCGGCATGGCGCAGTCCCGATTGGCGACCATGGCGACTTCTTCCGAAGACTGGCAGCAACCGTAAACGACCTTTTCCACGGAAGGAATGGCGGTCGTCCGGAAATTGACCAATTCCGGGTTGATGGTATTCAGGATCACCCAGGAAACGACGAGGATCAGGAGGCCGACGATACTGCCTAGCATCAGTTCTTTGGCTTGACCGACTTTACTGGAGCTGCCGCCGGAGGTCAGCCAAATAAGGCCGCCGGCCATAAGGATTATGGCCGCCAAAATGCCGACGATGGCCAGACCGTAGTTAAAAATGGCGATGATGTATTCGCCCAAAGGTTTCAGGCTCGGCTCCTTCATCGTATAAGTGACGCCGGCCTGGAACTGGCTGTTGGGGACGGAGACTTGGGGAACGAAATTGACATCGTTAAGGGTCGCCGCTTTAGTCGGGCCGGCGAGGGCGAAAGCGAGAAGCAGGGCGCCAAGGGCGCCAATGATGGCTTTTTTGGTTTTCATATTTGCCCGTAGAATTTTAAAATTTCATTTTGGCGGCCGGCGTCGTCGATGATGGCGGCGATGATTTCTTCCGTGACGTCGCGGCCGCCCAAACCGACGATGTAATTTTTCAGGTTCAGGCTGTTTTTGCCCAGGGCGGCTTTAAGGTCGCCGTAAAGCGGGCCGCCTTCGCCCAGGCTTATCGCCTTTTCCAGGACAGCCACGTTGTCGGCGCGCCGGATTATTTTTCCTATGGTTTCGCCCGGGAAGGGACGGTAGACTTTTATCGCCAGGACGCCGATGTGGGGCCGGCGCCTGGCCGTTTCCCGCATCGTTCCGACCATGGAACCCAGGCCGATTAGGATGGTTTCCGGATTTTTCGGGCCGTAATAGGCAACCAGGCCGTCGTCAAAGCCGGCGACCGGGGAAGGCGTTTTTAAGGTTTGCCGCAGAAGCCGATATTCTTTTTCAATGATTTTTTGGGCGCTCACTAAGTCATCGTGCAGGCGCGCCCTGGTTTCCATATAGCTTGCCGGCCCGAAGAAAGCGCCCCGGGTCAGGGGCCGGTCCGGGTCTAGGTAAGTGCCGGCCGCCGGCCGGTAATCGGGCAGGTATTGCTTGACCAGCTTTTTTTCGGGAAGCATGACCGGGCCGAGAGCGTGGGTCAGGATATAGCCGTCCACGTTGACCATGGCCGGCAGGCTCAATTTTTCCGCGACTTTATAGGCGAGCAAATGTTGGTCGACGGCTTCTTGTTGGTCGGTGGCGAAAAACTGCAGCCAGCCGGCGTCCCTTATGGCCATGACGTCGGCATGGTCGTTCCAAATGTTTATCGGTGCGGATATGGCCCGGTTGGCACAGGTGATGACGGCCGGCAGGCGCAGGCCGGCGATATTAAACAGGACCTCGGTCATCAGAAGGAGGCCTTGCGAGCTGGTGGCGCTATAGACGCGCTGGCCGGCCGCCGCGGCGCCCAAGATTATGGACGCGGCCGCGAATTCGCTTTCCGCGCGCACGTACTCATAGTCGGCTCCGCCGTCCACCTTGAATTTAGCCAGCTTTTCCACGATATGGGTTTGGGGAGTAATCGGGTAAGCGGAAACCACGGCCGGAGAAACGGTCTTGATTATTTCGGCGATCGCCGCCGAACCTTCCAAAATTCGCAGTTTTTTCCGCTTCGCTGGCTTTTTGGCCATAAACAATTTAATAATCCTTGACCATTTTTATCGCTTTGGCCGGGCATTCGGCGGCGCACAAGCCGCAGCCTTTGCAATAGGCGTAATCCGTTACCGGCCGCGCTTTGGCCGGAGTTTTTCCCGTCCGGCTTTTCGCGGCCGCCATTATAATACAGCCTTCGGGACAGATTTTGGCGCATAAGCCGCAGGCAAGGCAGGCCCGGTAATCGGTCTTGGGCCGGGCCGTGCGCCAGGTGCCGGTCCGGTTTTTCAGACTGCTCCCCGGCGCGGTCAAATTGAGTTTTTTATTATTTTCATGGCGGCTATTCCTTGGCATAAGAGTTAATAGACATAGGCTTTTTTGACGGCCCGGAGATTTTTTTCTACCAGGGCCGCGCTTTTATCCGCGAATTGTCCGCGGATGGCTTGCAAGAGGGAAGCGAGGCTGACGCTTCGGCTGTATTTTGCCCAGGCCGCCACGATGATGGCGCTGACGATGTTCTTGCCGAAAATTTCCAGGGCGATTTCCGTCGCCGGCGAGAAATATAGTTTTTTGCTCGGCCATTTTAAATCCGGCCAGCGATTACTTTCCGCGTTGACGATGATTTTTGTTTTCCGGCCGGCGCCGTTAAAGACCTCGGTCGTTGCCAATAAGGTCGGGTCGGCGATTATCAGAGTCGTCGGTCGATAAATCTGCTGGCGGGTGATTATCTCCCGGTCGCTTAAACGGGCGTAAGCCTGGACGGGCGCGCCCGTCCTTTCTACGCCGAAATTGGGAAAGGCCTGGACTTGCCAGCCTTCCCGCCAGGCGGCGCGGGCGATGAGTTCGGCGGCGGTGACGACGCCTTGGCCGCCGCGTCCGTGGAGGCGTATTTCTTCAAGCATAGTCGGAAGTTAAGACGGCTTTTCCGTTAGCGGCCGCTTATTTGATCAAGCCGTCGACCAGGGCCCGGAACTGCTCGGCGGGAATATAGCCGGTCAGGCGGTAATTATTTATAAACCAAGTCGGCGTGCCGTTCAATTCCAAGGTCTTGGCATCATGGAAATCTTGGGCGACGGCGCTTAAGTATTTTTGCTCGCTTAAGCAAGCGGAAAATTGGGCGGCGTCAAGCTTCAGGCTCGCGGCCAAGTCGGTCAGGCGCGCGTTCAAATCGTCTCCGGCCGCGCTCAAATCGCTTTGGCCGCTGAACAGGCGGTCGGACATCTCCCAGAATTTTCCCTGTTCGCCGGCGCAACGGGCCGCCAACGCCAAAGTAATGGAATTCTCGTGCAGGGGGTAGTCGCGGTAAACCAGTTTCACGCTTTCGGGGTAAGCGGCGGCTATAGCCCTGATTTCCGGGGCCGCTTCTTGGCAGAAAGGGCAGGCGAAGTCGGAAAATTCCACGATAGTCACTTGCGGCGTGGACGTGCCGAGCGCGTAACCGTTCCCCTCGCCGTTTATGGCCGCCAAATAAAGCGCGGTCTGTTGTTCCGAATCAGCCTGATCCTGGCCGCTCCTGATTTCTTTGATTTTATTGAGGACGTAAATGGTGCAGGCGACGAAGAGGATGAGGAAAAGGGCGAGGAGGGCCAAAAGCAAGGCTCCCCACCATTTTTTATACCAGGGGCGGAGGGTATTTTTGTGGCGCGCCTTCATGGCGGCGTATTTCACCCTTTCTTCCAAGCTCATTGAAAAAGCGTTTAAATTTAATTATACTTTGATTATAGCATAAAACCGGAAAACGCGCTTATGAAGATAATTTCTTGGAATGTCAATGGCGTCCGGGCGGCCGCGAAAAAAGGTTTCGCCGCCTTTTTGCGCGCTTCCAAAGCGGACATTTTTTGCTTGCAAGAGACAAAAATTTCCGAGGCGGCCAAAAACGAAACCGAATTCGACTTCGCCGGCTATCGGGAATACTGGCATTGTGCCCGCCGGCCCGGTTATAGCGGCACGGCCGTTTTGGTCCGGGAAGGCTTGGAGGGCGTCCGGGCGGTTACGGCCGGTTTGGGCGAGGAAAAATTCGACTCCGAAGGCCGTATCCAGACCGTGGAGTTGCCCCGTTTCTATTTATTGAACGTTTATTTCCCCAACGCCAACGACGCTTTATCCCGCCTCGGCTACAAATTAGAATTCAATGCCGCGCTTTTCAAATACGTCAAGAAACTGGAGAAGTCAAAGCCGGTCATCGTCACCGGCGACTATAACGTCGCCCACGAGCCCATAGATCTGGCGCGGCCGAAAGAGAACGAAGGCAGTGCCGGTTACACGGCCGAAGAGCGGGCTTGGCTGACAAAATTCCTCAAAACCGGCTTCCTTGACGCTTTTCGCGCCTTGAACGGCAATAAGGTCCAGTATTCCTGGTGGAGTTTTCGCGCCGCCGCCCGGGCGAGAAATGTCGGCTGGCGCATTGACTATTTTTGTGTTTCGCGAAAATTGGAAAAACGGATTAAAAAAAGCTATATCCTGGATAAGGTCACGGGCTCGGATCACGCCCCGATAGCCTTGGAAATAACTTAGGCTCGGGTTAATGATCGGGCCGGGATAAAATAATAATGTATGTACGACCATAAGACGATAGAAAAAAAATGGCAAAAACGCTGGACGCAAGGCGGCCTGTATAAGACGGGCGAAGACGAGAAAAAACCTAAATATTACGTTTTGGACATGTTCCCCTATCCGTCCGGCGCCGGCTTGCACGTCGGCCACCCCAAAGGTTATATCGCGACCGACGTCTTGGCGCGTTTGAAAATGATGCAAGGCTATAACGTCCTCCATCCCATGGGTTTTGACGCTTTCGGCTTGCCGGCGGAAAATTACGCCCTGGACAAGCATCTGCATCCGCGCGAGGCCACGGAAAAAAACGTCGCCACTTTCAAGAAGCAGCTGGAAATCTTGGGCTTTACCTATGATTGGGACAGGGAAGTGAATACGACCGATCCTGATTATTACCAATGGACGCAATGGGCCTTCCTGCAGATGTTCAAGCGCGGCTTGGCCTATGAGTCCTACGAACCGATAAACTGGTGCCCGTCCTGCAAGACCGGTTTGGCTAACGAGGATCTGGATGACGGCCATTGCGAACGCTGCGGCAGCGAGGTCGTCCAAAAACCTCTGCGCCAATGGGTCTTGAAAATTACGGCTTATGCCGAGCGTTTGCTTAAAGGTTTGGACAAATTGGACGGTTGGGAAGAGGCGATTAAAGAAATGCAGTGCCATTGGCTGGGTAAAAGCGAGGGCGCGGAAATAGATTTCAAAATCAGCGGCACGGACAAGACGATACGCGTCTTTACGACGCGTCTGGATACGATTTTCGGCTGCACTTACGTGGTTTTGGCGCCGGAAAACGAATTGCTTAATGAGCTGAAGGGTTTGATTTTAAACAAGAGCGAAGTCGAGGCATACCAGGCGGCCGTGGCTAACAAGACCAATCTGGAGCGCACTGACTTGAACAAGGACAAGACCGGCGTGGAGCTGGAGGGCGTCAGCGCCGTCAATCCCTTCAATGGCGAAGCCGTGAAAATATTTACGGCCGACTATGTTTTAAATGCCTACGGCACGGGCGCGGTCATGGCCGTGCCGGCGCATGATGAACGCGATTACGACTTTGCCAAGAAATATGATCTGCCTGTCAGGCCGGTAGTATATCCGGCGGATGGCGAACTCAAAAGCGGCGAAGCCTCAGGAGCCGACGGCTGGCTGAGGGACTCGGGGGAATTCAGCGGCCTCTCCTCGGAGGAAGCCAGGGGAAAGATGAGCCGCTGGCTGAAAAAAAAGAATTTTGGCGGACCGCAGGTTCACTATAAGTTGAAAGATTGGGTCTTCTCCCGCCAGCGCTATTGGGGCGAACCGATTCCGCTTGTCCATTGCCCCAAATGCGGCGTGGTCGCCGTGCCCGAGGAAGACTTGCCCTTGCGCCTGCCGGAAGTGGAAAGCTACGCCCCGACCGGCACCGGCGAATCGCCGTTGGCGGCGATCGGCGAGTGGGTGAACACGACCTGTCCCCACTGCGGCGGCCCGGCCAAGCGGGAGACCAACACCATGCCGCAATGGGCCGGTTCCTGCTGGTATTATTTGCGCTATATTGACCCGAAAAACGCCCACGCCCTGGTGGACAAGAAAAAGGAGAAGTACTGGTCGCCGGTGGATTTTTACGTCGGCGGAGCCGAACACGCCACCCGCCATTTGATTTATGCGCGTTTCTGGCACAAGTTCCTCTACGATATCGGCGCCGTCAATTACGCGGAACCATTTACGCGCTTCAAGCATGTCGGCTTGATTATGGGGGAGGACGGCCGTAAGATGAGCAAGCGCTGGCATAACGTTATCAATCCGGACGAGATGGTGGAAAAATTCGGCGCCGACGCTTTGCGCGTTTACGAAATGTTTATGGGGCCTTTTGAACAGGCGATTAATTGGAGTACAAAGGGTTTAATCGGGGCGCGGAAGTTTTTGGACAAAGTGGCGGCACTTTTTGCGGTCGGTGCTGTTAAAGAGGAGGCGAAAATCAGATCACTTTTACATAAGACCGTTAAAAAAGTCGGGGAGGATATAGAAAATTTTCATTTTAACACGGCCGTTTCCGCTTTAATGATTTTAGTTAATGCCCTTGGTGATTACCAAAGCCAAAACAAGGCTTGGCCATTAGTTGAAAGCGAGCAAGCAATTTTGCTGCAGCTTATCGCTCCCTTTGCGCCGCATCTGGCCGAAGAGCTATGGGAAAGCCTCGGGGGAAAAGGCAGTATTTTCCGGCCCGCTTGGCCGCGCTATGACGAAAAATTGATAAAAGACGACATCATCAGTCTGGTCGTGCAAGTTAACGGCAAATGGCGCGCCGCCTTGGAAGCCCCGGCCGGTCTTTCGGAAAAGGAGGCTTTCCGTTTGGCCGAAGGAAATGCGGCGATCGCTAAATGGCTGGCGGATAAGGAAGTGGTCAGGAAAATTTTTGTTCCCGACAAATTATTAAACATCGTCGTCAAATAAAAAACAATCCGCCGGGACCGGGCCCACGGGGACTATAATAACAAAAGCGCGATAAAAAAATCTAAACTTATTCATAATGAATTTATTGGCTAAGACAAAACAAATCTGTCGTTCATTAAACTTTAAGCCGGAGCGCGCCAAAGGTCAGAATTTTTTAATTGATGAGAACGTTTATGAAACTATAATTGCGGCTGCCGACTTAAAACCGGACGATCGGATTTTGGAAGTCGGGCCGGGCCTGGGGTTTTTAACCGCCCGCCTGGCCGCCGCCAGCCGCCAGGTTACGGCCGTGGAATTGGACGGCCGCTTGGCGGATTATTTGGCCGCGGCCGCCAAGGCGAAAAAAATCAGCAATTTGGAGATAATAAAGGGCGATATTTTGCGGGCCAATTTGGAAGACTTTAAAGCCGAACCTTATAAAATCGTAGCCAATTTGCCCTATAATATCACTTCCATCTTTTTGCGCCAGTTCTTAGGCGGCGCGCGCAAGCCGGAAAGCCTGGTCCTGCTTTTGCAAAAGGAAGTGGCCGAGAGAATCGTCGCCCGTCCGCCGGAAATGAGCCTCTTGGCGGTCTCGGTGCAGTATTACGGCCGGCCGGAAATCGTCGCCGGCGTGCCTGCGGCGGCTTTCTGGCCGCGGCCGGCGGTTGCCAGCGCCGTCATCAAGATAGAAACCTTCAGCTCGGGGACGGAGAGAGAAGATGAAAAGGAAGAAAAAAGTTTTTTCCGGGTCGTCAAGATCGGTTTTAGCGCCCGCCGCAAAATGTTGAAAAATAATTTGGCCGCCGGTCTGAAAATCACGCCCGCGCGGGCGGAAAGCGCCCTGGAAAAAAGCGGCCTTAATCCCCAAGCGCGCGCCCAAGATTTAAATCTCCAAGATTGGCGAAAATTATTTGTCGCTTTAAAGGATTTTGTGGTATAATAAACTCATGAATTCGGATAAAGAACCCCGAGGTTTTCGGGCTTTGCCCAAACC
>Ga0136653_10000193_pt1 | contig 30578 bp, 23 predicted proteins | sample LakKivw275mmetaG_FD_94866 | JGI IMG/M metagenome (GOLD analysis project Ga0136653, IMG submission 94866) | Anoxic lake water microbial communities from Lake Kivu, Rwanda to study Microbial Dark Matter (Phase II) - Lake Kivu water 275m metaG... | ecosystem: Environmental > Aquatic > Freshwater >...
CGTGAGCGAGCGTCTCGGCCTGGTAGTCGGCGACCTTGCGCTCTCACGCCTGGAAGGAATGCTGGCCCTTGCCTGGCCCAATAGCATGAGCGGACAGGAACCTGCATTCCGCCAACTGTCGGCCTTCCACCGTCTGCTGGTGAACGCTGCCGCGCAGCGCAGCGCCGACGTCGTGCTCATGGACGTCGGCCCGAACCTGGGGGCTATCAACCGGGCAGCCATGATTGGGGCACAGCACGTCGTGATACCGCTTGCGCCAGACCTGTACTCACTGCAGGGACTCCGGAACCTGGGTCCGGCGCTGCGCGAATGGCGGAGTGAGTGGCACGACCGTTTGGAGAGGAAGCCGGCCGCAGTACTCGACCTGCCCGAAGGCACAATGGAGCCACTGGGATACGTCATGATGCAACCTGCTGTCAGGGCCGGTCGTCCGGCGCGGGCCTACGAGAAATGGACAGCCAGGGTCCCCGAGGAATACCGCAAGTCGGTTCTCGGCGAGCCGACCCATCGGCATGTGCCGGACTGGGGTAGCGACCCGCAGTGTCTCCATCTGATTAAGCATTACCGTAGCTTGATGCCGATGGCGATGGAAGCCCGCAAGCCGATGTTCTTCTTGAAGCCGGCTGATGGTGCCATCGGCGCTCATACCGCCGCGGTCAAGGACTGCTATGATGACTTCCGCAAGCTGGCAAGAAGCATAGCGGCCAAGTGCGAGTTCCGCATTCCGTGACCTACCGCAAGAAGCTCATCGAAGTCGCCCTGCCGCTGGCGGAGCTCAACGACGCCTCGGCGTATGACAAGATGCCAGGGATCGGCCCACATCCGAAAGGCATACACCAATGGTGGGCGCGGCTGCCATTACCAACGGCGCGTGCCGTGCTATTCGCCTCCCTTGTGGACGACCCGTCTTCCGACCCAGTTTTCGTTGGCAAGACCGAAGCAGAGCAAGGCGTGGAGCGAGAACGGCTGTTCGACATCATCCGTGACCTACTGAGCAAGAAACCCCACCTTCGACCCGAGGTGTTTCGTGCTGCGCGGACTGAAATCGAGCGATGCTGTGAAGGACGAGTGCCGCCGGTTCTTGACCCCTTCTGCGGCGGCGGCTCGATACCTCTGGAAGCTCAGCGGCTCGGTCTGCGTGCCATTGCCAGCGACCTCAACCCAGTTGCTGTCCTCGTTACCAAAGCGCTCGTCGAGATTGCGCCCAAGTTCAATAACAGAGCTCCAGTCAACTCGGCAGCGCGCGCAAAGCACATTACGACGACTTGGCACGGCGCTCAGGGCCTCGCCGAAGACGTCCGCTACTATGGCGAATGGATGCGGGCCGAGGCTGAGAACCGCATGGGTCGCTTATACCCGAAAGTCATTGTCACGGCCGAGATGGCTAAAGGACGTCCCGACCTGAAGCAGTATGTGGGCAAGGGACTATCCGTCATCGCGTGGCTCTGGGCTCGGACCGTGCCGAGCCCGAATCCGGCAGCCAAAGGCGCCGAAGTGCCGCTCGTCCGTTCGTTTTGGCTTTCTACCAAGGATGGCAAGGAAGCATGGGTCGAGCCGGTCGTAGACCGAGGGCACAACTGCTACGAGTTCCATGTGCGGCTTGGCAGACCGCAAGTCGGATTCGACCCGGCCAAAGGAACGGTCAGCCGCGCTGGCGGAAGATGTCTGCTGCACGACACGCCTATTCCATTCAAGCACATCAGAGATGAGGGGAAGGCTGGTCGGATGTCAGCTCGGCTAATGGCGATTGTCGCTGAAGGCCGGCATGGACGTGTGTACCTATCGCCCATCTCTGACCACGAACAAGTCGCCCATTCGGTTCAACCGAAGCACTTCCCCGACACCGCCATCCCGCCGAGGGCGCTGGGCTTTCGGGTCCAGCTCTACGGAATGGACAAGCACTACAAGCTTTTCACCCACCGCCAACTCATTGAGTTGACCACGCTCAGCGACCTAGCGAGAGAGTCGAGAGCTAGAGTACTTGCCGCGGCGAAAACCGACACGGAGCTTCCCGACGATGACCGTCCGCTGGCAGAGGGTGGGGCCGGTCCGTCGGCATACGCAGATGCGATCGAGACCTACCTCGCGTTGGCCGTGGACCGTTGCGCCGATTTCGGGAACGGCCTCACGCGATGGGTGCCGAGTAACGAGAAGGTGATGAATCTATTCGGTAGACAGACCATACAGATGGTCTGGGACTTCGCCGAGGCGAACCCGCTCTGTGCGTCCGTAGGCGCTTGGAAGACCTGCAGCGACTATGTCGCCGCCTGCATAGAGACGGCCATCGCGGGCGTCGGGTGCACTGCCAACGTCCAGCAACTGGACGCACAGGCGGCAGTGTCTAAGCAGAGCGATTTGCTGGCCAGCACCGACCCGCCTTACTACGATAATATCGGCTACGCTGACCTGAGTGACTTCTTCTATATCTGGCTGCGCCGTTCGCTGCCAGATGTATGGCCAAGTGTCTTCGGCACGGTCCTCACGCCCAAGGAGCCGGAGCTTGTCGCCACCCCGTATCGTACCGGCGGAGACGTAGAGAAGGCGAAGGACGAGTTCGAGACCGGGTTTCGCAGCGCGTTCACGTTGATCAAGTCTCGACTCGACCCACGCTTCCCCATGACCGTCTACTATGCGTTCAAGCAGTCCGAAGAAGAAGACGACAGCGACGAAGGAAACCAGCCGTCATCGGGCTGGGAGACTATGCTTGAAGCGCTGCTCTCAGTGGGGTTCCAGATAACGGCGACATGGCCGATATGGGCATCGCAGAAATGGCGCATGCGCGCCATGGACTCAAACGCACTCGCGTCGTATATAGTTGTTGCTTGCCGCTCTCGAGGCGATGGCGCCCCGCTGGCGACCCACGGGGAGTTCTCGTCTCGACTTCGGAAAGAACTGCCGGACGCTTTGGCGAAGCTACAGCAGGGAAACATCGCGCCCGTGGACTTCGCACAGGCCGCGATAGGGCCGGGCATGGCGGTGTTCTCGCGCTACTCGAAGGTCGTTAGGGCGGATGGCGGGGCGATGTCGGTCCGGACCGCGCTTCAGATCATAAACCTGGAACTCGACGCCTACCTTGCCGAGCAGGAGGGTGATCTGGACCGCGATACGCGGTTCTGCGTGGCTTGGTTCAGCCAACGCGGGATGGACGAAGGCGAGTTCGGCCAGGCCGACGTGCTGGCTCGCGCCATGAACACGGCGGTGAACGGACTTGTCGAAGCCGGTGTGGTTCGTGCCAAGACAGGGAAGGTGAAGTTGCTTGGCCGTGATGAACTGCCGGAGGACTGGGATCCGGCGAGCGACACGCGGCTGACGGTATGGGAAGGCACACAGCAGTTGATTCGGGCGCTGGAGGAAGGCGGCGAGAAGTCGGCGGCCGCGCTTGCCGCCAAGTTGGGCGCCGGCAAGAGTGAGGAGGCCCGAGCCTTGGCCTATCGGCTCTATGCCATCTGTGAGCGGAAGAAGTGGGCCAAGGAGGCGTTGGCGTACAATAGCCTAGTCGTGGCTTGGCCGGAGATCGTGAAGCTGGCCGCGTCGCGCAGGCCGGCAGAACAAGAAAGGTTGTTCTGATGCTAAGAGAACTAACAGTTGCCAACTTCAAGTCGTGGAAGTCTATCGAACGCATGCGGCTCGCCCCTATTACCGGGCTGTTCGGCTCTAACAGCTCAGGCAAGACGGCCATCCTGCAGCTTCTTCTCCTGCTTAAGCAGACGATCGAATCGACTGACAGGGCACAGGTGCTCGAGTTCGGCGATGAGAGAAGCCTGACCAACTTGGGTAGTTTCCGTGATACAATCTTCGGCCACGAGAAACCCGGCGCCCTGGCGTTTTCGCTAGGCTGGCGTCCGGCGAGGCTGCTCGCCATTCCGGACCCGCAGAGCAAAGCCAACGTGCTCTTCACTGCAGAGGAACTCTCTTTCTCGTGTTCGTTGGACGAACTGGCGGCGGACCGCCCGGGCGTGGCGAGCTTGGCGTACTCCACGGCAGGCCAGCGCTTTGGTCTGAACCGCAAGCCCGGCAAGAGCGCCAAGTTCGAACTGTCCGGCGAAGGGTTTCACTTCACCAGAGCCCTGGGGCGCGCGTGGGACCTGCCAGCCCCGGTGAAATTCTACGGGTTCCCTGACCAAGTATACGCCTACTACCAGAACGCTGGGTTCCTGTCCGAGCTCCAACTCGCGTTCGAGAACCTGTTTGGTCAACTCTACTATCTCGGTCCTCTTCGTGAGTTCCCGCAGAGACACTATGCCTGGAAGGGATCTGAACCATCTGACATGGGACGGCGTGGAGAGCGCGTCGTCGACGCGCTGCTAGCCGCGCGACATCGCGGCAGGTACATATCGCCCGGCTACAAACGGCCACACCGCACTTTGGAGGAAACCACCGCGCACTGGCTCAAAGACCTCGGCCTCATCCACGACTTCTGCGTCGAGCCGATCTCGGACAAGAGCAACATCTACCAGGTAAAAGTACGCCGGTCTGCCAAGTCCGCTCAGGTGCTTATCACCGACGTGGGCTTTGGTGTCTCGCAGATCCTGCCTGTTCTGGTGCTCTGCTACTACGTTCCGGAAGGCTCAATCATCCTGCTGGAGCAACCCGAGATTCACCTGCACCCTTCAGTGCAGTCGGTGCTCGCTGATGTGCTCATAGACGCAGTGGCGAACCGCCATGTCCAGATAATCGTAGAAAGTCACAGCGAGCATCTTCTTCGTCGCTTCCAAAGGCGAATCGCTGAACAGAAGCTGGACGCCAAGAGCACCGCGTTCTACTTCTGCCAGTTGACAGGGGATTCGTCCGTACTGACTGAACTCGACGTGGACCTATTCGGGAACATTCGCAACTGGCCAACGGACTTCTTTGGCGATGAGTTTGGCGAGATGGCGGCGATCACTCAAGCGGCTGCCAACCGGCAATCCCGGGTAGCGGACAAATGAATGCCTGGGTGGTTGACACGAACGTGGCTGTCGTGGCGAACGCAAGGTCGCCGCAAGCCGGCCCAGACTGCGTAGCATCCTGCGTCGCCAAGCTGTTGTTGCTGGTTCAGGATGGGTGTGTGGTGTTGGACGCTGGTTTCGAGATTCTGCGCGAGTACATGCGCCAATTGAGCTTGGCCGGGCAGCCTGGGACGGGAGACTACTTCCTGAAGTGGGTCTGGTTGAACCAGGAAAACTCTGCACGATGCGAGCGAGTCGCCATAACACCGGACACGGCGCGCGGCTATGCCGAGTTTCCGGATGCCGTCGACCTCGCTGGATTCGATCTGTCTGACCGGAAGTTCGTTGCCGTCGCACGTGCGAGCGGCAAGTCTCCAACCGTACTGAATGCCGTGGACTCTGACTGGTGGCTGTTTGGGGGTGCGTTGCAGGCGAATGATGTGCGGGTTGAGCATCTCTGTCCCGAACAGGTGGCCGGCTGGCAGAGAAAACGGATAGCGGAAGGGAGAGACAATGGCACTGAGTAATCTTCAGCGTGTCGGCGCGGCCTTGGACCTGCTGAATGCCGGCTTGATACCGTTTGTCGAGCGGGAACTCAAGGTGTCGCTGGGTGATTCATGGCTGGAGGCAGTGAAGGATGGACTACACCCGGACCAATTCCCAAAGAAAGGCAAGGGCATCAGGTGGGACACGTTGGCCCTGCTGAATGTCTTGTGGAAGCAGTGGAACAGCGCGTTCCGGCGCGTGCTGGGCCAGTCCGAAAGAACCTTGGTCAGCGAACTCATCGAGGTGCGGAACAAGTGGGCGCATCAGGATGCCTTCACCTATGACGACACGTACCGGGCGCTCGATAGCGTGTGCCGGCTGCTGCAGGCCGTATCAGCCGAGCAGGCGGCAGAGGTCGAGGCCCAGCGTGACGAAGTTCTCCGCGTGAAGTTCGACGAACAGCGCCGGGCAGTAACGAAGAGACAGGGCAGCCTGCCGCTGTCTGGGAATCCGGACGCGGCGCTCAAGCCCTGGCGCGAAGTGGTTACGCCGCACCCAGACGTCGCCTCGGGCATCTACCTGAAGGCCGAGTTCGCTGCTGACCTGTGGCAAGTGTACAAGGGTGGCGGCCCGGGTGAGTACAAGGACCCGACCGAGTTCTTCCGACGGACATTCATCACGCAGGGTATCGACGAGTTGTTGGTTGGTGCCCTAAAGCGTCTTGGCGGCAAAGGCAGCGACCCTGTTATCGAACTGCAGACCAACTTCGGCGGCGGCAAGACCCACACGCTGCTGGCGCTCTATCATCTCTTCTCCGGCGCCAAACCGGCAGACCTCCCTGGTGTTGATACGCTGCTGGCTAGGGAAGGGTTGAAGGTCCCAAGTGGTGTGAACCGAGCGATCTTTGTCGGCACCAAGGTGTCGCCGGGCAAAGTACACGAAATGCCAGATGGTACGTCTGTGCGGACAATGTGGGGCTTGATAGCCTGGCAACTCGGTGGCAAGGAAGGCTACAAGCTGGTGGCCGACGCCGACAGGACTGGGACCAATCCGGGTGACGCTCTAAAGACTCTCTTCGACAAGTTCGCTCCGTGCGTCATTCTGATAGACGAGTGGGTTGCATATGCACGACAGCTCCACGGAGGCACCGTCGATTTGCCGGCTGGCACTTTCGACACGCAGTTCACCTTTGCCCAGACCTTGAGCGAGGCGGCTGCCGCCGCTGACCGGTGCCTCTTGGTTGTGAGCATCCCGTCTTCGGAGAACGAGATCGGCGGTGAATGGGGTCAGAAGGCGCTGGACCGTCTGAAGAACGCGATACACCGCGTGGAGTCGCCGTGGCGGCCGGCGAGTCCTGATGAAGGATTTGAGATTGTACGCCGTCGGCTGTTCCAGCCTATCACAGGGAAGGCCGGATTCAGCCAGCGGGATGCCGTGGCGCGAGCCTTCGTGGATATGTACGGCGAACAACGGCAGGAGTTCCCTGCTGAGTGCCGGGAGGCGGAGTACAAGCGGCGCATGGAGGCAGCCTACCCGATTCACCCGGAGTTGTTCGACCGTCTGTACAAGGATTGGTCAACGTTGGATAAGTTCCAGCGGACGCGCGGAGTCCTGCGGCTGATGGCGGCGGTCATCCACTGCTTGTGGGAGCGGCAGGACAGCAACCTGCTCATAATGCCCTCCAGCGTGCCGATAGATGACCAGGCCGTGCAGTTCGAGTTGACTCGCTATATGGACGAACAATGGGTACCAGTGATTGCCAAGGACGTAGATGGCCCGAACTCGCTTCCTTTGGCCCTGGACCGCGAGAACCCGAACCTTGGCCGCTATTCTGCCTGTCGGCGAGTGGCTCGAACTGTATACATGGGCTCGGCTCCGTTGCAGAAGGCCGCCACGCGAGGGATCGATGACCGGCTTGTGAAGCTCGGGTGCGTACAGCCCGGCGAGAGTGTTGCCACGTTCGGCGATGCTCTGCGACGTCTGGCTGACCACGCGACGTACCTCTATTTGGATGGAAGTCGCTACTGGTACACGCCCCAGCCTTCGGTCGCCCAACTGGCCCGTGACCGTGCGAATCAGCTCAAGGACGAGGATGTCTCGGCCGAGATTGAGCGGCGGCTCAAGGAGAACGCGCACCGGCGCGGGGACTTCGCGAGGGTCCACGTCTGCGCGACAAGTCGGGACATACCCGACGATGGCGACGCCTGCCTGGTTGTGCTTGCGCCCGAATGCACTCACGTGGCCAAGTCAGCAGACAGCCCAGCAATGACGGAAGCCAAGAGCGTGCTTACTTCGCGGGGAACCAGTCCCCGAACTTATCAGAATGGACTGGTGTTCCTGGCGCCGGACGAGACGCGGCTGGATGACCTTAAGAACGCTGTTCGGCAATACCTCGCCTGGCAGTCCATTGTGCGCGACCGTGAGACGCTGAACCTTGATGCGCACGGCGAGAAGCAAGCGGAGACCGCGGCCAAGAAGGCCAACGATACAGCTAGCGTGCAGTTACCGGAGGCTTACCAATGGCTGCTTGTCCCAGGCCAGCCAAACCCGCAGACGGGGGTCGAGTGGACTGCCACTCGGCTGCAGGGTCAAGACGACCTGGCGGTACGCGCGGCGAAGCGGCTCAAGAAGGAAGAGTCCCTGCTCACGGAGATGGGTGGAACGCGGCTCAGGCTTGAGCTAGACAGGGTGCCGCTGTGGCGCGGAGACAACGTTGGAGTGAAGCAACTGACCGAAGACTTCGCCAAGTACCTGTACCTGCCAAGGCTCAAGGACTCGAACGTCTTGATAGAAGCCATCGAGGACGGCGTGAGGCAGTTGACTGACGATACCTTCGCCTACGCCGAGGGTTGGGACGAAAGGGCCAAGCGGTACGTTGGTCTCAAGGCGAGCGAGGCCGCGCGCGTAATACTCGACGCACGGAGCGTCGTGGTGAAGCCTGAGGTCGCTAGGCGCCAGATGGACGAGGATGCAAAGAAGGCTGCTACCACCATCACAACCACGACTGCTGGCGGCAAGGAACAGAGTGACGGCAAAGACGACAAGAGGCGGCCCGCTGTTACCGTCCAGCCCAAGCGCTTCCACGCCACGGTGAGGTTGGACCCGACGCGGTTAGCGCGCGACGCGGGCGAGATTGCGCAGGAAGTCGTTCAGCACTTGACCACGCTTGAAGATGCCGAGGTCGAGGTGAACCTGGAGATTCAGGCTAAGATTCCGGGCGGTGTTACGGACAAGACGGTCCGCGACGTCACCGAAAACTGCCGCACTCTCAGGTTCGACACATACGAGTTCGAGAAGGAATAGACCCCAACTACCTGGACCTCACGCGCGTGGGAAGTGAGGGACAGGGGGGCCGATGTGGAACCCCGCACGGAGGCCGAACCGAAGCTTTTGGGAATGCTGAAGGAGTGCGTGGCCGCGCCAAGGGAGAAGTTCTTCAGGGAAGGCACGCGGGAGTTTCGGAATCCGGACCTGCTGACCCGGCGCGTGTTGTCTTACTTCGGCATCGTGCCGCGGGAGTTCTACCGGCTGAAGGAGCTGGACCAGGAGATATGCCACTATCGGAACATCCAGGTGACGCTCGCGGGAAGTAGGCAGTAGACAGAATACAGCATGTAGGGTTTCCGAGTCCGACCTGTATGCTGTGTGCTGTATGCTACATACTGCCTGAGGGCGCAGTACAAGGCGGGCTTGAAGGCGCTGGAGCGGGTGAAGGAGAGCGTCGAGTTCGACCATGAGGGCAGGAAGCTGAGTATTGAGCTGGTGCCGAATCACTATTATCTGCCGGTGTTGCTGGATGAGCACGAGCGGGCCGACTACATTAAGCACGTGATTCGCACGCCGAGCGAGGTGAGGTTCGTGCGCGACCTGGAGAGGTACCTGCGCGAGGACGAGAAGGGCTTCGGCGAATACGATTGGTGGCCGAGTCGTTGGCTCGGCGGATTCGTTCATCGTTCATCGTCTTCGGGCACGAACCAACGATGTACGAACGAACGATGTACGAGTTGCTGGCTCGCGAAGGGCAGGCAGTACCACATCGTCTTCGTGGACCCCAAGGGCATGGCCCACACCAGGACTTACCAGAAGCTGGATGGCTACCGACACCTGTTCGAGGTGAAGGACCAGCCCCGGCGCATCGCCCATGAGGGCGTCACGGCTACCGTGCAGGCGTTCTGCTACAATCGCAACGCCGCCCAGTCGGACGAACTCCACCGGCGATTCAGGGTCGGTACGATCTCCGAGTTCCTCCAGAAGATCAGCGCCTGAGGCGCGGGCACGCCGTAACGAGAACCGTCGCAGGTGGACAACTGGCAACAGCAATCTATACTCAGGACAGAGTGAACCAGGTTCTGGAAGACATCTACCGCACAGGCAAGTGCGTTGACCTTGCGGGCAAGGAACGGAAGGTGACGGGCGCGGTGCCGCGCGAGGACGCGCTTATCCTGCAGGAGATGGTGCGGTTTGTGAAGGCGAGGACGACGCTTGAAACCGGCGTGGCGTTCGGGCTTTCGACCCTGGCGATCTGCGAAGCGCTGCTCGAAGGGGCAGCCGAAAACGGGGACAGCCCCTCGGAGCGCGAGGACGCGCGGTACAGTCCCCGTTTTCGCCCGAGGCACTACGGCGTGGACCCGGAGCAGAACACGGTCCATGGCGGTGCCGCGCTCGCCAACCTAAAGCGAGCCGGGCTGGATTCAGTCTTCGAACTGCGCGAAGGTCCGTCTCACCTGATGCTACCCAAGCTGCTTGAGCAGGACGTCGTGCTCGACCTCGGCTTCATCGACGGCTGGCACACGTTCGAGTACACGTTGCTCGATTTCTTCTACATCGACAAGATGCTCCGGCCCGGCGGCGTGGTGCTGCTCCACGACCGGTCCTGGCCGTCAAAGCAGAAGGTAATCAGGTTCATCCGGACCCACCGTCGGTACAAGGAACTGCCGGTTCACTCCGGCACCAAGCCCGGCTTCTTCAAGTGGCTCCGACGGGCTGTCGCGGCGAAGTTCCATTGGCTGGGTGGAGCGCCGTTCGGCACCTTCCTGTCGGCCATCGCCAACCGGCCGGAGATCGCCGCGTTCCTGAAACTGGAGTCGTTCGAGCCCGACCACCGCTTCTTCCGCAACTTCTAGTCCGGCGAGAGAACCGGACTCAACCACCAAGACACAAAGACACCAAGAGAACTCGGAACACAGACGTGGACCGAAGTAGTTCTGTCCAGTTCTTTGTGCCTTTGTGTCTTTGTGGTAAGCTCCGAGTTCGGACTGGGTCGAATGTGACTTGCATGCGCCGGAATCGGCTGGTATATTCTGCCGATGACATTCGCCATTAGCAGTTGGAGGTTTGCATGAAACATGTCGGCATCGCCGGTGCGACCGGGCTCGTGGGCGAGGCCCTGCTCAGGGTCCTTGAATCCGGACCGCATGAAATCGAAGACTTACGCCTCTTCGCTTCGGCCAAGAGCGCGGGCACGAAGTTGAGGTTCCGCGACCAAGAGTACGAGGTACATGAGGTCGACCCGGTTGGCTTCCAGGGTCTTGATGTCGCCTTCTTCTGCCTGGAAGGCAATCTCGCGAAGAAGTACGTGCCGCAGGTCGCACAGCACTGCCCGGTTGTCGACAAGTCGAGCGAGTTCCGGCTCAAGCCGGAAGTGCCGCTTATCGTGCCCGAGGTCAACCCCGGCGCGCTCGCCGGGCACGAGAACATCATCGCCAATCCCAACTGCACGACCATTCCGCTGGTGGTGGCGGTCAATCCGCTGCACCAGGCGTTCGGCCTCGAGGAAGTATGGCTCGCTTCGTACCAGTCGGTTTCGGGCGCGGGCAAGGCGGCGGCCGAACAACTCCGGTATGAAGCGGAGTTCGTAGCGCTGAACCAGAAGCCCGACGCGAAGGGCAGCCCGCTCGGGCACCAGATTGCCGACAATGTCATACCGCACATCGCTGATTTCGACTCGCACGGCAATACCGGCGAGGAGATGAAGACGATTCGGGAGTCGGCGAAGATCTTCGGCCTGCCCAATCTGAAAGCGAACTCGACCTGCGTGCGCGTACCGGTCTCGGTCGGTCACGCGCTCGCCGTGACTTGTCGCTTCCAGCAGGCGGTCAAGGTCAAGGATGCGATGCACATGTTGAAGAAGGCACCCGGCGTGGTCCTGCGCTCGGGCCACGACTACGCAACGCCGGTTGACTGCCGGGGCAACGACTCGGTTTTTGTCAGCCGCGTGCGCCAGGGAGCGGAACCGGATGAGTTAAGCATGTGGGTGGTTACCGACAACCTGCGCAAGGGCGCGGCCACCAACGCGGTGCAGATAGCGGAATTGCTGTGAGGCGAGGAAGAGAGCAGTGAGGAGAGAGGAGCAGGAGTGAAGACACTGACGTTGTTGTTGATGGCAGCCGTGGCGGCGATGGCGCAGAGCGGTGTGGGGATCGATGAACCCTGGCTTGCGGGCAAGCCGGGCGCGAGGCCGGCCGGCCCGGCGTTCGCGGAGTCACTCCATTCCTACAACGTCCGCCACTACCGCCTGGACATCAACCTGCCGATGACGGACAAGTCGTACACGGCCCACCAGGCACTTTCCATCCGGAGCGATGAGCCTTCGCTCAGCGCCTGTACGCTCCATTTCGTCAACCTGGTCTGCGACTCGGTCAAACGGTCCGGAACAACACTGAGCTTCTCGACGCCGTCCGGCCTGCTGGCAATCGCGCTCGACTCGCCTCTCCCCCAGAACGACTCAACCGTTCTCGACATCTTCTACCACCGGGAGTCCACCGTTGCCGATCGTGGCTACTACTTCGCCCGGCCGCCGGGTGTCACCCATGCCTACTGCATGACCTGCACGCCGCCGGAGGATGCCCGCTACTGGATGCCCTGCTACGATGAACCGATGGACAAGGCCGAGCGCGGGGTAGAGCTAAATCTGACCGTGCCGGACTCGTTCCAGACCTGCGCGAACGGCCTGCTCGACTCGGTCACGTCCGGTGCCGGTACAAAGACGTACTGGTGGAATCATCCCTACTCGATCGCCACCTACCTCATTGTCTTTTCAGCCTCGCGCTTCGCGATCTGGCAGCACGACATCCCCCTGCAAACCGGCGACACGCTCCCGTCAATCTATTTCATGTGGCCCGAGGACTCGGCCGTGTCGCTGGTCAATTTCAGCCGGATTCCCGACATGGTTACCTACTTCTCGGACTCGGTGCGGTTCGGACCGTACCCGTTCGACAAGTACGGAATGGTGCCCGGCTACACCGGGTTTCCCTGGGGCGGGATGGAGAATCAGACCATGACGATGATTCACACGTCATGGTTGCGCAGCGGCGACCCGATCGGTATGGCCCACGAGCTGTCCCATATGTGGTGGGGAGACATGGTCACCTGCGTGGACTTCGCCAATGTCTGGCTGAACGAGGGCTTCGCAACGTGGGCCGAGTGCCTCTACAATGGCCACATGAACGGCCGCTCATCGTTCAATTCCTACATCACCGGCAAGGCAAATAGCTACTTCAGCCAGCACCGTAGTCGTGACTTTCCGTTGTACAATCCGCCCGCGGCCGATATCTACAACTACGGCGTCATCTACTGCAAGGGCTCCTGGATCATGCGCATGCTGCAGTTCGTCGAGGGCGACACCACCTGGGAAACTCCGGGTATCTTCTACCAGGCGTTGCGCGCCTATGGCGACAGCTTCAAGTACGGAACCGCCTCGACCGCCGACTTCCAGCGTATCAACGAGCAATTCTCCGGCCAGGACCTCGACTGGTTCTTTGACGAATGGGTGTATGACCGGGGCTATCCGAAGTACACCATCACCTGGGACAAGCAGCCGCTCGGCGACAGTTGGCAGGTCACAGCCATGCTGGCCCAGCACAACGATGCGAGCTCCGCCCGTCTGTTCCACATGCCCTATCCAATCCGGTTCAACTGCGGGAGCGAAAGCGCGCTGGTGGTGTTCCGCCCGCAGGACACGGTTGCGCTCGACACGTTTGTCCTGGCCGCCGAGCCTCTGAGCATGACTCCGGACCCCGACAACTGGGTGCTGGACAGCAGCTTCGTGACCGGAATCCAGGAAATGCCGAGTGACGAAGTAAGAATGACGAATGCCGGGCCGTCCATCGTCCGCGGAGTGCTGTTCTTGCCGCGGGACATGACCGAATTGCCCGGCAATTCGGATCGTGTCCCAAGGCCCGCGCTGCTGGACATCTCCGGCCGCAAGGTTCTCGACCTGCTCCCCGGCGCAAACGACGTCTCCCAGCTCGCACCCGGCATCTACTTTGTCCGTCAGTCGTCAGGCATGGAGGATCAGACGTCGTGCGTCGTGACCAAAGTCCTGATCGCGCGATAGGAGGAAGAACCATGAGGGTACTGGGGGTCTGGGCCTTGTTCGTGCTCGTTGCTCAGGCCGGCACACTGCGGTGGATGAACAGCTACCAGTATGACAGCGGGTGGGCCAGCCGCGAGGAGCTGCATGACGGCATCGTCTGCAGCGACGGCAACTACGTTGCCTGCGGCTACGTCGGGTATCGCAATACCTCGATGAGCCAGGAGATGCTGCTCCTCAAGGTCGACACGGCCGGCAACGAACTCTGGCACCGGTTCTACGACAACGACGAACGGGCCAGGTACGCCGAAGCCGTGCTGGAGACCCCGGACGGCGGATTCGTGCTGACCGGCTCCAGAACGGTCAGCGACGACACGACCCTGTGCGTGGTACTGCGGACCGACTCTACAGGACAAGAGGTGTGGCACACCGGTCTCTACAGCTACGAATCGCCCCGGGCCTTTGGCTACGGCATCGTTGCCGACGACGACGGGGGCTGGACCATCTGTGGCAAGGTAGGTTCCGGCTGACAGCAGTGCACCTATCTCTACCTGGTACAGGTAGACAGCCTGGGCAGCAAGGTGTGGGAACACGTCTACTACATCACCGAAAACGATGCCGCATACCGGCTCACGCGGTGCGGTGACGGCGGCTATGCGGTTGTCGGCAACAGCAGCCAGTCGGTGACCATGCGCGACGTCTGGCTGCTGCGCACGGACCCGCTCGGCGACACCCTCTGGACCCGACTCTACGGCGGGCAGTACAATGACGCGGCCGCGGACATCGTTGCGACCGAAGACGGAGGATTCGCCTTCGCGGGCTACACCTATTCGTTCAGCGGGCAGCCGGGCACAAGACGTGATGGCTGGCTGGTGCGACTGGCCGCAAACGGCGACACGCTCTGGACCCGTGCGTTTCCCGGCGTCTACGGTCAAGGCGGCACCTTCGCGTCGGTGCAGATACTGCCGGACCATGGCTTCCTGCTTTCGGGAACCGACGACGCCCATCTCGGACAAGGCTGGCTGGCCCAGGCCGACTCGCTCGGCAACCCGGTGTGGCAGGCTGCCTGGGGAGATATCTCCAGGGAGAACTGGGACCACATCGTCCGCGCCCAGCCGACCGACGACGGCGGGTGCATCGCGTTCGGGAGCAGCTACACCTACGCGACGCCGAGTTTCGACGCCTGGATGCTCAAGGTCGACTCGCTCTGCGTAGTGGGTGCAGCGGAGCAACCAAGTGGCGGTTGGACCGGGCGCAATGTGTCGACCATCGTCCGCGGTGTACTGTTCCTGCCGCGGGACATGACCGCATTGTCGGACAATTCGGATCGTGTCCCAAGGCCCAGCGCCGCGCTGCTTGATGCAGCGGGCCGCAAGGTGCTTGACCTGAACCCCGGTTCGAACGACGTTTCGCGCCTCGCACCCGGCGTGTACTTCGTGCGAGGCACGCAGGTTCAATCACAGACCGTACGTAATGTCGTTGTCTCAAGATAGGAGGTTGGTATGAGTGTCCATGTTCTGGTTTCTGGCTGCTGCCTTCTGGCTTCGCTGGCGGTTGCCGACCCGCTCTGGGTCAGGACCTACAGCGGGCCCGACAACAGCTACGACGAAGTCCACGCTATCGGCGTGGACGACTCCGGCAACGTCATCGTTTCCGGATTCAGCGAGCTCAGTTCCAGCGACGCGGAGTTCGTCACTATCAAGTACAAGCCCAACGGCGATACTGCCTGGCTCCGGCATTTCAACCCGGGTTCCGGGCTCGATGGCGCGACCGCGCTGGCAGTTGACCACTCCGGCAACGTCGTCGTGACCGGCTATCTTGGCGACCCCTCGTCGGAATTCGGCGACTGGGTGACCATCAAGTACTCGGCTGCCGGTGAATCGGTATGGGCCAGAATCTACGACGCGGGCGACCGGGACCGGGCTTCATGCGTCGTCGTGGATTCGGCGGGCAACTGCTACGTGACCGGCAGGGCCGGGTGGCTGAATGACCTTGACTACGTGGTGGTGAAGTACGACCCGGACGGCAACGAGGTCTGGGTCTTTCAATACACCAGCGGCAACGACGACGGCGCGGACGTGGTTGCGGTCGACGAGCATGGTTACACCTACGTGACCGGCTACACCCTCTCCGGCGGCGCAGACTTCGACATCCTGACCTGGAAGCTCGGCCCCGGCGGCGACTCGCTCTGGGCGAACGTCTATGCCGACCCGGCCGGCGAAGCCGATCACGGAATGTTCGCGGCCGTCGACCCGGCGGGCAACCTCGTAGTCGTCGGCGTCAGCAACGACTCCACCCACCGCGGCGATTTCATCACCATCAAGTACTCGCCGGCCGGTGAGACGCTCTGGACCCGCCGCTACGCCGGGCCCGCCGGGTGGGGCGACCTGCCAGCGGGCGTCGCCGTCGACGCGGCCGGGTGCGTCTACGTGACCGGGACGAGCCAGACCGGTTCGGGAACCACCACCACCTCCAGGTACGTGACTATCAAGTACGGCCCGGATGGAGCCGAGCGCTGGGCCGTTCCCTACGAAGGGCCAACCGGCCACGACGGGCCGTGCGCGGTCGCCCTTGATGCGGAGGCGAATGTCTACGTCTCCGGCTCGAGTACGAACGCCAGCAACTCCTGGGATGTTCTCACCATCAAGTACGACTCGGCCGGTAACCAGCAGTGGCTCGAGCGGTTCGACATGCCGAGCATGTGGGACGAGGCCTATGTCATGGCCCTCAGTTCTCAGGGCACGGTCTTCATCGGCGGCCGGACCGACAACGACACGACCGGCATCAACTACCTGTCGCTCGCCTACGGCGCGGCCGGTGCGATTGCCGAGACACCACAGATTCCGACACGGCACGCTGCGGTCAGCGCTGCTTCCATCGTATGCGGCGTTCTCTTCATGCCTCAGGCGTCGGGCGTCGAGCGTGAGGCGTCAGGCATCCTGCTCGACGCCTCCGGCCGCAATGTGCTTGAGTTGGACGCCGGTCCGAACGACGTTTCGGGACTCGCTCCCGGCGTCTACTTCGTGACAGCACGCGGTGTACGGGATACGAAACACGTCCACAAGGTCGTCATCAACCACTAGGAAGGGAACATGAGAACAACAATGGTAGCTGTCGTCTGCCTACTGCTCGCAGCTACAACTGCGAGCGCCGATTCTCTCAACGTCCGGCTGGTCGGCACCTACACTGCACCGGAGGGTGCGGTCAGCATGGCAGTCACCGACACTCTCGCGCTCATCGCGGACTTCAGCCACGGGCTAAGGATAGTCAGCATTGTCGACCCGGCGAACCCGAATGAAATCGGCGTCTTCACCGGCCCCGCGACGACAATGGGCGTCGCAGTCAAGGACACACTCGCCTTCGTCGCCGCCCACTCAAACGGTCTGTACATCGTCAACATCGCCGACCCGACGAATCCGCAGGAAGTCGGACAGTGGGGTACGTCCAGTGTCTCTGCCAGAGTCAGGGTCCGTGATACGCTGGCGTTTGTCGCCGACCGCGCCGGCGGCCTGAGTATCGTCAGCATCGCCGACCCGACTCATCCCTACAGTGTCGGCAACTACATCGATACACTCGGTAGCGTCCACAACGACGTCGCGGTTGCGGGCGATTACGCGTACGCCGCGACCGGACTGCAGAACCTGCTCGAAGTCATCAACGTCTCCGACCCGGCCAACCCGACACTGGCCGGGCTGCTGACAATGTCCTCCGGCGTCGGGCCACAGGGTGTCGTAGTCTCCGGCGGCTACGCCTACGTCGCAAACGGGGACATCATCATCGTCGACGTGTCCGACCCGCATGACCCGCACGAGGTTGGCAGCTATGTCTCTCCCAACACGGCCTTCGGGGTGGAGGTGAACGGCAGCATCGCATACGTTGCGGACGGCTACTCCGGCGTCCGGGTCGTCGACGTCTCCAACCCGCAGCAGCCGCAGGAGCTCGGTTACTACGATACACCGGCCTACGACAACGGTATCGCCCTGGCCGGGGATTACTTCTGTGCCTCCGAGGATCCGACCGGCATGCGTATCTTCGAGTACAATGGACTGGGAGTGGAGGAAGCGCCGAACTCCGTAGCACAAAAGGCGGACCACGGGACTATTGTGGTGCGCGGCGTGCTGTACCTGCCGCGGGACATGACCGAAACCGCCGGGGTCTCGGATCGGGTCCCAAGGCCCGTGCTGCTGGACGCGATGGGACGTAGGGCTCTGGACCTGCACCTAGGAGCAAACGACGTGTCTCTCCTTACGCCCGGCGTGTACTTCGCTCGCAGCAGTTCACAACTGACAAGGGTCACACTGGTCAGGTAGAGTCCATACGTGCGGTACGTACTAGTTGCTGTCGTGGCTCTGCTGGCGAGCGCCGTGCCGGGCCAGCCCTACGACCACCTGACTATCGCGCCCGACTCGCTGCTTGACGCGCTTGCGCCTGTCTGCGCACGAATCGAGTCGCGTGGACTGACTGACACGACCGTTTCGGTAACGGACGTGCTCGCTTCCTCAACCGGGCGGGACGACCAGGAGAAATTCCGCAACTTCATCAAGCGGGCGCACTCGGAATGGGGTACGACCGCCGTGCTGCTCGCCGGCGACAACGAGCAGATACCATGTCGGCTCTGCTGGGTGGAAGTCAGTCCCGAATACCGAGACTGGATTCCGACCGAGCTTTACTACTCGGCGCTCGACGGCGACTGGGACAAGGACGCGGATGGGCAGTTCGGTGAACCGGAAGACTCGGTTGACTTGATTCCCGACGTTTTGCTGGGACGCCTGCCGCTCGCGACGCCTGCCGAGATGCAGGCCTTTGCCGACCGCTACCTGACCTACACCGGCGACTCGACCGCCACGTACCTGGAGAACGTGTTGTTCGCCGGCTTCGACTACTCCCCAGGCTTCTGCGGTGAGGAGGCCTGCGAGGTCTACGACACGCTGCTGCGGCCGGCTTCGATGCGCTCAGTCAAGGTCTACGACAGCCACACGGGCAACCACGAGGACTCGGTCAAACACGTGCTCGACCGTGGTGTGAATATCTGGGTCCAGTACGACCACTGCAACTACAACGTGATGGGCTGCGGTTACACCAACCACGGCTGGCTGCTCTGGTGGGACGAGCTCGACGACATGACCAACGCGCCGAACTACTCCATCAACCTAGCGGCCGGCTGCCTGCCGTCAGCATTCGACTCCAGCTACTGCGTTGCCGAGGTCCTGCTGACGGCACCTAACGGCGGCTGTGTAGCCACCTTCGGCAACACCCGGATCGGATTTGGCGTGAACCCCGAACCCCTGCGCTCCGGCTCGCACTTCTACTGCGAGAAGGCGCTGGAGGGGTTCTGGCAGGGCCCGGGCAATGGCTCCTTCGCCGGGCTCGCGACCGGTCAGGCCCAGGCTGCTCCGTTCGCGGACACGGATATGGTATGGCGTTGGTGCCACTACCAGTTCCTGCTTTCGGGCGAACCTTCGATGCCGGTTTGGGTGCCGTCGGCCGGCGGAGTCGCGGAAATGCCGACCGCCGAACTGCGAATGACGAACGCGGCGACAATTGTCCGCGGGGTACTCTTCCTGCCGGGGCTTGCAAGGCCCGCGCTGATGGACGCAATGGGCCGAAGAGTGATGGACTTGAAGTCCGGCGCGAACGACCTGTCGGAACTGGCACCCGGGGTCTACTACGTCATGCCAGTGCAAGGCCGCGGGCGCGCCCGCAAGATCGTGGTGGCGGGAACGGACTAGAACATGTTCAGGACATTCGCAGTAGTCCTCGCGGTGGTCGCAATGTCTGCGGCCGCCACGGTCAGCGGTGAGATGGTCTTTGACCGCGGCCAACTGACGCTCAATCCCAGGGACGGCATGACGACCGTTTCTCTCGGCCGGTGCGTGAGCGCGTGGGAAACCGGCGCGCCCGCAGTGCCGATTGCGATTGCGCAACTCGTGGTGCCCCAGGACATGAAGGTCGTGAGCGTTCGGCTCGACGCTCTGGAGACCGAAACGATTCCCGGCGCGGTTGATGTCTACCCGGTCCAGCCGCCGCGGGCCCTGTCCGAACCAGGACCGTCTGAATACGTGCCGCCCGACCCCGAGTACTACGCCACCAACTACCCGCCGCGAATCGTCACTGCCGGTCATCGGGGCTCGATGTTCGGGTACAGCGTGGCGAGCTTCTTCGTGGCACCGGTGCAGTACGACGGCGGGAAGAAGTCGCTTCTCTTCCACTCCCGAGTCCGATTCGCGCTCGAACTGGAACCGGCCGACCTCGGTTACCTGCGGCCGGGCAACCGCTCGCCCGAAGCGCGCCGCCGGGTCGAGGCCGCGGTCGCGAGCATCGTGCTCAACCCGCAGGACATCGCCAGATACGCGCCTTAGCCGAGGTGGCTGCGGCACAACTCGGCTTTGATTGACTTGGCCCGCCGCCGGCCCAGAATAGTAGCCGAAAGGAGTCTCTTGATGCGAAAGCTGACCATTACATTCCTGCTTGCTGTGCTCGTCGTCGCCGGCTGCGGCTCGAAGACGGCGCCGGCTCCAACCGCCCCGCCTCAGCCCAAAACCGAGGCGGCCGTCGCCAACACCAACCTTCCCAAGCTCTGGGATTTCTGGGCAACCTGGTGCCCGCCCTGCAAGCAGCTCACGCCGACCATTGAAGCGCTCGAAAAGGAATACGAGGGCAAAATCGAGATAACGTCAATCAACGTTGACGAGGACAAGGGTCTGGCGGAGAAGTTCAACGTCGAGGCGATACCGACGCTTGTCTTCCTCGACGCGTCGGGCAAGGAGCTTTCTCGTATCGTCGGTCTCGTACCGAGGGACACCATCGTGGGCCGCTTCAAAGCCCACGGCTTCATCGAGTAGGACCTGCCCGGTTTTCTTCCGAGTGCGGGAGCGAAAGCTCCCTCTTTCTCGGTCGAGGCCGCAGCTAGCGGCCCCGCAGCACGGCGAGGAGCAGGTAAATGCCGATGGCGGCCGCCCCCAGGAAGGCTGCAACTCCGATGACGGGTACCAGGCTCTTGAGCGCAGTCGGCGACGCCACCACGAGCAGCGAAGCACCGATGATAATCGCAGCAAGCACGATGGCGGCGGCGAGCTGGTTGTTGGAACGGCTCAGGTTCCGGGCTATCTGGCGCAGCTCCTCGTGGTCAATCTGGAGCTTGATTTCGCCTTTCTTGAGCCAGTCACTGATCTGCCGCAGGTCGGCGGGCAGGTCGCGTACCATCGACTCGAAGTTAGCCTCATACCGCCGCAGGTCCTTGAACCAGCCGAGCGGGCCGAACCGGCGCCGCGCCAACCGCTGCAGGAACGGCTTCATCTCCTCGATGAAGTTGAACTCGGGGTCGATGATCAAGCCGAGTCCTTCCACCGTCGCGACGCCGCGCATCAGCAGGCTCAAGCCGGCGGGGACCGCGAGACGATGGCGGCGACTGACCAACAGCAGCTCCCGCATGACTCGGCCGAGCGACATGTCCCGCAGGCTTGCGCCGTAGTATCGGTCCAGCAGGTCCTGAATGTCCGCCCGCAGAGCCAGTTCGTCGAGGCGCGCGGACTTAGAGCCGGCCTTGAGCACCAGCCGCGTCAACCGGGCGCCGTCCTGCCGGTACGCGGCGATGAGCAGGTCGACGAGCAGGTCGCGGGTCTCGTCGTCGATGCGGCTGAACATGCCGAAGTCGATGATGCCGACCCGGCCATCCGGGAAGACGACGATGTTGCCAGGGTGAGGGTCGGACTGGAAGAACCCGTGCTCGAAGACCATCTTCATGTAAGCGCGAGTGCCGGAGCGCGCGAGATCACCGCGGTTGATGCCCGTTCGCTCGAGCTCGGACGCGTTGGCCGCTTTGACGCCACTGAAGAGCTCCAGGACGAGCAACCGGCGCGTGGTGTAGTCCCAGTAGATCCTAGGTATCACTACCGTCCGGTCGTCGGCGAAGTTGCGACGGCAGATATCGGCGTTCTGGCCCTCGTGGATGAAGTCGAGTTCACGCCTCAAACTACGCCCGAGCTCGTCGACCAAGCGGACCGGATCGTAGATCGCAAGGTCGGGTTGGTGCCGCTCGATGAACCGGGCGACCGACGCGAGAATGGCTAGGTCGCCCTCCACGACTTCGGCGATACGCGGGCGTTGGACCTTGACCGCCACCGCCTCACCGGTCTTCAGCTTCGCCCGGTGGACCTGGGCCAGCGATGCGGCGGCGACCGGCTCGCGGTCGAACTCGGCGAAGATATCGTCAGGCAGCCGGCAGGTCTCGGTCGCAACGACGCGCTCGACCTCGGCGAAGGGAATCCGTGGGACGTCGTCCTGGAGTTTGGTCAGTGCCTTCACGTAGTCGGGTGGCAGCAGGTCGGGCCGGGTGGAGAGGAGCTGGCCGAGCTTGATGAACGTCGGCCCAAGTTCTTCGAGTGCCTTGACCAGCCGTTCCGGCTGGCTGAGCGCGGCGACGTCCGGGTGCGCTTTGTGTCTGAGTCTCAGCGTGCCCTCAAGACCGATCCGTACCGCCAGCTCGGCGAGCCCGTAGCGCACCAGCACCGCGCCGACATGCCGCACGCGAGTGAGCTGCCGCCGGCCCTTCAGCCAGCCAAACGTGTCGAAACTCGACTCCGGCGCAGGCCGCCGGCAGAACTCATCCGGGGTCTCAGGCAAGGCGTTTCCTCATCTCAGCAGCGCGTGTCTGATGATAGCCGCCGCGCCCGGGAGAGTCAAACCGCATCCGACCAGAGGGGTGAAGTCAGAAGGGCTGCGTCAGAAAAGAGGCGGCGCGAGGCCGCCTCTTTTCAAGACCAGGAAGAGAACGTCAGTGTTGCAGCAACCGCAGTCCCTGGACCGGCTGGAACCACGCCTGCAGCCGCAGATCCTTCTGCTGTATCCGCACCTGGGTTACCTTGACCATCGCGAAGTAGCCCTGCGCGGTATGGCACGCCGCAACCATCGCGCCCGGGACCCGCGCGCTCGACCGCCACAGGCTGTCGCCGGCGGGCGGTACCCGGTTCTGCTCGTCCACAAGTTCCACGAAGCCGGTCACGTGCCAGCGGCCGGCCGGAACGACGCCGCCGGAATCAGCCGGCGCAAGGTCCGGGCTCGCAAGGTAGTAGGTCGGCCCATTCGAGCCCGCCTTGAAGTCGGTGACGTAGAACTCGACCAAGTCGACCCACGCCGTATCGCTCATGTCGTACGTCGTGGCGACACGGCCCGGCGCCGGCCAGCCGCAGCCCGGCTTGCCCGACCCGTTCAATTCGTCGACCGTGGTCGTGCCGCTCTGGATCGGAGTCGTCGAGAGCGTGTCTTCGGGCTCGAAATAGGCTCCGCCGAATCTGGCCAGCACGCGGTAGTCCCCGGTCATCCCTGCCGGGTCATGAACGCAGGTCGTGTCGCTCGTTTCAAGTGCAACCAGCGCCGTGTCGCCGACCGGCTTGAACACTACCCGGTAGAGATTCGGTACTCCTTCAATCGGCGGGCTCCAAGTCAGGCGCACGGTCGAATCCGTCTCTGCCACCAGCGCCAGGTTTCGCGCCCGCCCGCCCAGGATGTCGACCGCCGTTACCGCGAGTGGGTCGGACCAGTCGGAAAGCAGGCCGGCGTTGTCGCGCGCCCGGGCCGCAACCGCGTAGTTGCCGGCCGTGCTGAAAGCGTGGCTGGCCGATGCTGTCTCGCCGCTCGCTACCGGGCTTCCCCAGTTGCTCACGGTTCCGCCCCAGTCGAATTGAAACTCGAGCGGCTGGCCCTGCGGGTGAATGGCGACTACCTTGTAGGCGTAGGCAACACCGGTGGTGCAGTAGGCCGCCCCGATGGGCGCTATCGGTTTCTCCGGCGGCGACTGCGAGATGGCCACGACCAGCGCAGCGCACCAACCTGATTCCACCGAATCGGTGTTGCGCGCGTTGACCCTTATCGAGAAGTGACCGGTGTCGTGATAAACATGTACCTGGCCTACTGCCTGGCCGCCGGCATAGTAGGACGTCCAGGCGGTCGTGTCGGAATCGCCCCACGAGAACTTGTAGGCGACGTCTTTGCCGTCCGGGTCGGTCGATGTGACCGCGTAGGAAAGCGAGTCACCGGGACGCCCGGATGCAGGTCCAATCAGCTCGGGCTTCGTCGGACCACGGTGGCTGCAGGCTGCAAGCAGCACGAACGAAAGCACGAATAGCACTGGCTTTCTCATTCGACCTCCTGTTAGTCTGCTGTCGTTCTACAGCGCCGCACGCCGGAGTCAAGCCCGGCGGTCGGCAGGCTGGATTCTGACTTGTTTGGAGTCCGCTGGTCTAGAAATCCCGGCCTTCGATTTCCGGGCCTTCGCGTTGCGGCTTCTCGGGCATGACCCACAGCGGCGGGGCCTTGCCGGTTACCTGCTGCCAAAGCGCGCCGATCCGCGCCCGGTTCAGGTATGCCGCGACACACAGCACTACGAATACGACTACCAGAATGAGCGCGCTGGTTGCCGAAGACGTCCTCGGCTTCGACCCGGCCGCCGCCCGCCACTGCCGCTCGACATCGCTGTAGACTTCTTTCTCGTTCCTGGGTCGTCTCTCTTTCGTGGCACTTCGCACCTGTTTCCATTGTCGGCCGGAAGCGGCATTTGTCAACTGCACGGAGGCCTGGGTCTTGCCGGTCACTCTGTGAACTCGGCGAATAGCAGTGGTCGGATTTGACCGGGCACTGAAGCCCGGATAAGGTTTCAGTCTGCCAACCATGCCTGCGAGAATCGTCGAACCAAGGAGATTCGGATGAATCGTGTTCTTGTGCTTGAAGGGAGCCCGAGGAAGGGAAATACGTCCCAGGTCGTAGACTGGGTGCTGGCCGGGATGGGCAAGGGAAACAAGGTGACCCGGGTTAAGCTGTGCGAGCTGCACATCGCGCCCTGCCAGGAGTGTTTCACCTGCACCGATACGAAGAAGGCGGCCGGGTGTGCGCAGGAGGACGATATGGTCGAGCTGTATGACAAGCTGATCGATGCCGATCTCGTGCTCTGGACCAGCCCGATATTCTGCTGGGGCGTCACCGGGCAGACCAAGATGGCGCTGGACCGCTGCTTTGCGCTGCTGACCGGCGAGGACATTCTCAAGAGCAGCAAGTGGGCGTTGGTGCTCACAGCGGGCGGTGATGCGTTTGACGGTGCGGACCTGGCGGTCGCCATGTTCTCGCGGCTTTCACGGTTCGGCGGCATCAAGTACGTGGGCCAGCACGTGGTCGCGCCCTGCCCGGACGGGGCGAAGCTGAAGAATAGCGCGGTGCTGAAGAAGCAGGCGAAGGAGTTTGGCAAAGAGCTGGCCAAAGCGCTCCGAGCCTAGCGAATTCCGGAGCTCGAAGCCCGAATGACGCACTGTTCGACTGGGGTCTCCGAGGCCAATCAAGCCCGAATGGCGGAAATGACCCGTAGCCGCGGGACGGGCTGTCGGGCGCTGCTTGTTTTGTGTCTTGGTGTCTTGGTGGGGAGTTCTGCTTATGCCCAGTCCGGCGCAGTGAACGGATTCGTGCGGGACGCGAGTGACGGCGAGCCGCTGGCGTACTGCAACGTCTACCTGGACAAGACCGCTTACGGAGCGGCCACGAACGACAAGGGCTATTTCTACATCGGACACGTTCCGGCCGGCAACTACGACCTGGTTGCTTCGTTCGTCGGATACCGGGACGACAAGCGGACGCTCACCGTCGGTCCGAACCAGATTGTCAGCGCAAACATCGAGCTTTCGCCCGGTGCGATTGAACAGAAGGAAGTGAAGGTGACCGCGGACCGGGCGCGGTTCGAGCGCGAGGTCGAGGTTTCGGCGGTACGGCTTGAGACAAAACAACTGCAGTTCATCCCCAAGGTTGGCGGCGAGGTGGACCTGTTCCGGACGATCCAACTACTGCCCGGGGTGATTGCCACGTCGGACTTCTCCAACCGGCTGTACATTCGGGGCGGCAGCCCGGACCAGAACCTGATTCTGCTGGATGGCATCACGGTGTACAACCCGTCTCACTTGTTCGGGCTCTTCTCGCCGTTCATCGCCCAGGCGGTGTCAGACGTGACGCTGCTCGCCGGCGGGTTCCCGGCGAAATACGGCGGGCGCCTGAGTTCGGTGCTGGACGTGACCACCAAAGAAGGGAATTCGAAGCACTTCACCGGCGATGCATCGGTATCGGTCATCGCCGCCCAGGCGCAGGTCGAAGGACCCCTGCCAAGAGCTGAAGATAAACGACTAAGTACGAAGGACAAAGGAGAAGCCGAGAATGACAGCGTCAGTACCACGTTCAAGTCCTCGGGTTCATACTTAGTTGCCGGCAGAAGGACCTATCTTCCGGATGTGCTGCTGAAGGCTTTCGGCATCGACGGGCTGGGTTACTACTTCTACGACCTGATGGGCAAGGCCAACTACGAGCCGTGGAAGGACTCACGGTTCACCCTGACCGGGCTCGCGGCCGAGGACGCGCTCGATTTCTGGGATCCGGAGAACCCCAACGGGCTGAAAGCCAAGCTGACCTGGGGCAACCGCGGTGCATCGTTGCGGTGGAACCGGGTGTTCACGCCGATTCTGTACGGCGAAGTCATCGGTGCGTGGAGCAACTTCTTCTCGAACTTCAACGTGAACCTGGGCAGCGCAACTGACGCCCGGATGAGCACTGATCTCACCGACTTCACACTGAAGGCGGACCTGACTTGGTATGCGGAAGACCGGCACACGCTCGACCTCGGGTTTGACGGCCGGTTCGCGCGCAGCAGCATGTCGTTCACGTATGACACGACCGGGTTCCACACCGCAGATACGCTCTGGCCGCTGGCCGCATACGTGGACGAGAAGTGGGAGGTTGTCCCGGGCAGGCTGTACCTGAAGCCGGGCTTCCGGCTGAGCTACTACACCAAGGGCCGGCGATTCGCACCGGAGCCACGGCTGGGGCTGAAGTACCATCCGGCCAGGAATACAGCGCTCAACTTGGCGGCGGGAAGATTCACGCAACCGATGGTCACGCTGAACTCGACCGACGCGGTCTTCTCGATCTACGACATGTGGCTCCCCGTGCAGTCGCAGCAGGCCCTGCCGACCGCTCTGCACCTCATCGCCGGGGCCGAGCAGTGGCTGAAACGGGACGTTATTCTCTCGGTTGAAGGGTACTACAAGGACTACAGCAATCTGCTCGAGACCCGGTACGGCGACTATTTCACGCCGCCCGACTCGCTTCTCGCGGCGGACGGGTACTCGTTCGGCGCGGACGTGATGCTGCGCAAGACCGAAGGCTGGGTGAACGGCTGGATTTCCTACTCGTACATGTGGACGCGGCGGAGCATCGGCGACGAAGTCTACCATCCGCACTACGACCGACGGCACAACGCAAACGTGGTGCTGACGTTCCCGCACCTGCTCTGGGGCATGGACGTCTCGGCCAAGTGGACGCTCGGCACCGGGCTTCCGTATTCCGGCAGCATCGGCTACTACCCGATGTATCAGTACCGTCCGGTCGACCCGAACTGGTGGCGGCGACCGGAGTGGCAGTTCATTGACGGGCCCCGCGACGCGTTCAGATACCCGGTCTATCATCGTCTCGACGCCGGATTCACCAAGACTTGGAAGAAGCGGTGGGGCGAGATTTCCGCCTTCCTCGACGTGACGAATGTCTACAACGCCAAGAACGTACTGCTCTACTACTGGGAGATCGGTAGCGACGGGCTGCCGGTGCGGCACAGCGTCGGCATGATTCCGGTCCTGCCGACAATCGGAGTGAAGGTGAGGTTCTAGATGGGACGCAAGTCAAACTGCAGAAGGCAGACGGCAAAATGCAGAATGGTACACGGCTTGTGGCTTGTGGCTTGCGGCTTGGTGTTCGTACTCGCCGCTTGCGAGGTGTCGCCGTCCGAGCAGTTCACACCCCAACTTGTCGTACACGGCCTGGTGACGGCGGGGGGCATCGGCGTACGTACCAACATCAACCGGACCTACGCGATTGACGAGCCATTTGACACCTTGTTCCCTGATGTGAGTGCTGCGGTCTGGCGTGGCAATGACGCGTGGCCGCTGGTTCATGATGTCCGTGACAACTACAATACCGGACAGATTCTCCCGAGTCCGACGTATGGTGACACGTTTGGCATCCGGGTTGCCAAAGACGGGTTCGACACGGTCCACGGCCGCACGGTAGTCCCGGATTCGTTCCGGATTCTGTTCCCGCGTGGCGGTGACACCGTGACGATGAGCGACTCGATGGTCTGGACCCGGAGCCGCAACTGCGCCGGGTACTACATGTCCCTGCAGAGCATCGACCGAGGGGATACGTTCTACTACAGCCTGGCGGTTCCCAACGACACGACCGGCAACAACCGAGATTCGCTGCGCTTCATACTTCCCCAGATGGTATTCCTCTACCAGTTCGAGCCGGGGAAGCACACGCTACGCGTCTACGCACTCGACACCAGCTACTTCGATTGGGTCCGCACCGGCGGGTTCGGACCCGGCACGAACACCGGCGAGACAACGTATCTATCCGGCGGGATCGGCGTGTTCGGCTCAGCGGTCGGCGAATCGGTTGAGGTCTACGTGAAGCAGGCCGCGGCAGGGCGTGTCGGGAACGGCCGGATTCCAGGGTCAGAATACAGAACCGAGGAGTCAGAATCGACCGGACCGGAGCAGGAACCAAGAGCCGGAGAACGGGGCAGTCCGGTACTCAGTGCGCGTGATTTGCGGCTTGTGCCGCCGGATCGCCGGGACTAGGTTTCGTCGTCCTCTTCCGCGGCGCGCTTCTCGCCTTCAGCCAGCCAGTCCGTGACCGTCGCCAGCAGATTCTCGCGGACAACCGGCTTGGGTATGAACGCGTCGGCCCCGGATTTGAGCGCGTCCTGGATATCCTTGTCGCTCACGCGCCCGGAAAGGACCAGCACCGGTGCCTTGAACGTCCGGCTGCGCTTGAGCAGCGAGCTTACCGTGAAGCCGTCAATGCCGGGCATTGAGAGGTCGCAGATGGCCAGGTCGGGCGGGTCTTCGCGTGCCGCTTTGACTGCTGCCATCCCGTCGGGGACACTGGTTACCCGGTAACCGGCGGACTGCAGAATCGTTTCCAGCAGAAGCCGAATCGGCGCTTCGTCGTCAACCACCAGAACGTGTTTCATCGATTTGACATTATGCCGAATCGCCCCGGATGTCAAGGAAGGGAAGAGACCCCGATTCCGAAATAGACGACCGCGAAGACACGAGAACGGAGTGAAACGGACTAGTGGTTTCCTGCATCCATCCGTTTCGTGCTTTCGTGGCTTCAATGCCGGTTCCGGGGAAAGAGAGGATCGAGGGAAAGCGAGGCGTGAATCGAAGAACTCAGACCGTGAGACAGGAAGGCCTCGGCTGTTTTCCAGAGAATGCCGGTTGCCGGCCCCGCCTCACGCGGGCGCGTCGACGAGCGGGGCGTCCTGCCGGAGCGGGATGCGGAAACGGAACTCGGCCCACTTGCCCGGTTCGGAGTCGGCCGTAATCTCGCCGCCGTGCTTCAGGACTATCTGGCGCGAGATATAAAGGCCGAGGCCGGAGCCGGTCACGCCCTTGTGCTCGGGATGCTGGAGGCGCTGGAACCGGGCAAAGAGTTTCTGCTTCTGTTCAGGTTCAAACCCGACTCCTTCGTTCTGCACCGAGAAAAGCGCCCAGTATTGGCGGGTACGCTCGCCCGAGTCGGCATAGTCGAAGAAGCTTCGGCGTACCAGCCGGACGAGAATCTTCGAGTTCACGCGTCCGTACCGGACCGCGTTGCCGAGCAGGTTGTTGAAGACGACCTTGAGCAGGGTGGCATCGCAGGGCGCGACCAGGTATTCGATGTCGGCCTCGATCGTCATACCCCGGGCTTTGGCAGCGGGCGTCTGGATATCCACCATCGGCCGGATGACTTCCTCGACCAGGTCTACCGCCGGGCCGGGGTGGTACTTCATCTCGCCGGTCTCGATTTGCGACAGGTCGAGGTAGTCGCGCACGAGATTCATCAGGTAGTTGGAGTTCGCAATCATCCGCTGCACCTTCTCGGCCTGGGGGGACGTCAGCTTGCCGACATAGCCCTCGGTCAGGGTCGAGCCGATGGTGGCAATCGAGGCCAGCGGCGCTTTTATCTCGTGCGCCACGAAGTACAGTATCTGGGCGTAGTTGTGCTTGGCCTGGGCCAGGTCGTCAAGGTACTTCACCTTTTCGACCGCGAGCGACAGCGAGTCCGCGACCGCGAGGAAAGTATCGACGTGGCTGAGCTGGTAGGTATCGGGCGTGCGCGAACTGAAAAAGAGCAGCCCGATGGCGTGGTCGCCGGCCCGCAGCGGACAGGTGAGATTGGACATCACGCCGTCCTTCAGAATGTCCTGGGTCGCTCTGGAGTCCGGCCGCCCGGCGAGGTGCTGTTCGAGGTTGTTGATGATGCGCGGCTGGCCGGTGCGGAGGATGGGTTCGAGCGAGGAGCCCTTGAGTTCTGCCCAGTACCCCTTGTCGACGCGCTTCACGTCGGTCTCGCTTCGCACCCAGCGCGAAACTACCATCCCGGTCTCCTCGTTGTAGAAGGCCACCGACATGCGGTCGAACGGGATGATGTGCCGCATCGTCTCGTAGACCACGTCGAGGACCTCGAAGAGCGACTTGCCCGAGAACCAGAGGTGTTTCAGGTCGTCCATGACCATCTGCACCGCCGCTTCGTGCAACTGGTCGCCCAGGTCGTCCCGGGCTGGTGCTTCCGTGCTGGCTTTCTGCGTCATGTAGTGGCTTTCGTCGAGGATAGAAGATAGCCGGCAGCGGGTTCCAGTCAACCGCGGTTCGCGCCCGGTGGCGGCGCTTCCTTGACTCCGGGCTCCGTCCGGCTAGACTAAGCTGCGTGGAATCGCTCCAGGTTCTGGTTGCACTGAAGCGCCGCAACAGGTTTCTCAACCTGTCCGTTCCCGCATACGCCATCTA